>Ga0123352_10000649_pt1 | contig 42737 bp, 27 predicted proteins | sample TergutLab28metaG_FD_89700 | JGI IMG/M metagenome (GOLD analysis project Ga0123352, IMG submission 89700) | Labiotermes labralis P1 segment gut microbial communities from Petit-Saut dam, French Guiana - Lab288 P1 | ecosystem: Host-associated > Arthropoda: Insects > Digestive system > Gut ... | reverse complement strand
TTTTATTTATTTTTTTTTTTTTTTTTTTTTTTTTTTTTTTTTTTTTTTTTTTTTTTTTTTTATATTCTCCTACTTGTGTTTTTTTTTTTTTTTTTTTTTTTTAATTTCAGAATTTTGTATTTCGTTGAACATATCACATTTCAGCTCTGCTCAGTCAATTTTGGGAGGGCTATTTGATGCAGCTTCTCTTGTGTCCTAACCAGTAATGGAAACTGGAACAAGGCCTGTATCTTCTGTCCCATATTTTAGCAGAAAATGAACTGTATTAAATGTAATTTATCGCTGTTGAATGTTAATGGAGGATCACTAGTTCTGACATCTATGATAGCATAAAATTCTTCAATAAAATACCTAAATATATTGCTGAGTAGGTTCTGAGGAATAAATGCTTATATCAAATTTGAAATAGTATTTATTTGACAAAGCTTTCTACTCAAATTGAAGAATATATGAACTCTTAATATTATATTGCATATGAGGCCCAGTTGGGGTTTTTAATTTTTTAATAATTGATTATGATTTCTATTAGTGTTTTGTACCAGATTTTTACTGTTTTTTTATATTGTATCATTTTTATGTGTGAGATTTTGACTGTAATTTTGCTCATGTGAAACTGGTTTATTGTATGATTATTGATTGTTTTCAATCATATTTATTCTTACAACATCCTTAGAGCACACTGGCACAGGATATAAATACCGTGCCAGTGTGCTTTAAGGATTAATGAAAGTTAAGCCTCATATGTATGTATGTATGTATGAATATACAGAAATCAATTCATATGCAGTTTTTCTGAAATTGTTATATAGTAAATTTTTGTTTAAAGAGGAACATTTGTGAATGCAGTTTGTTAATGTGAGTGTTCAGGCTTTCATGACAGGTGTTCTTCTGGACAGTTGCACCATATGGGATCATACATTTGTTCTGAATTTTTGGAGGAATGTCTGACCTCCATCTTCATAGTGGCAGATAGTTTCAGGTGGATGCAGTGAATTGAGGACAGTTTGGTATTGCTTCTCAAAAATTATGCATGGCTGTCTTGATTAGATGGTGCTCAACAAATCTCCTTTATGATCCATGCATTGAATTCTGGAAGTGTTGTCCTTTATTTGTACACTTGATACAACTTCTTTTCTATAGTTACATAGGCAGTGTATTAATATTGTAGGAGTGACTGAGAAACAAGGATGTGAGAAGCAGATGATACCTGAAATTTTAAAATTAACTTTTCATGTACATGTCCTGATTCTGCTAAGTGCTTTGTCTTCTATCTGTAGTGAGCTTTTCTGTTAAAATCAAAAGACCACAGAGTTGGATTGATCACCCTTAAGTTCACTTGGTGTCTTGATTCTGTATTGTTATCATTTTTCCTATGTCATTATACTAGGTCAGGTTTAATGCGGAAGGCATCATTGGTGGATAATCAAGTAACTGTTGGGGATCATTCTTAGTCTCAATGTATTACCTCAGTTGAAGAATGTTGTACTGTTGTAAAATGAGCAAATGTCTGTGTAAGAAGTATACAGATGAATTTATGTTGGGATGGTAGGGGTCCAATTATGTGGGATGCCAACTTCTCATCTCTTTTTGGGACTGTGCTGTGAAATGTGGAGCAGATGGCCAGCATGTGTTGTAAACAGGAAAGGTTTGCTCATGTCCAGATAAATATTTCACTAATTTCCAGTACATAGAATGTTGTTTATTGAGTCTACTGTCCCCCTGTTGCCAGCTATAAATAAACATGAAGCTAACTGTATTTTTTATGTAAGACTCATTTTGACTAGAACTGCATGGGTTAATGTTTCTGCTAGCTGCTTTTGGTGCACAGTTAACTTTGTGTACGAGTCTCAAGGCATTTGAGACTTCAGCTGTCTTTTTCATAACTCTTCGACAGCACTAAACACCACTGATGCATGGCTCATGTAATGTTTAAAATTCAGTGGTACTGAATGTGTCGTGTAGGTGCTGGTGTGAATGATAGCCAAAATCAGTGCATGTTGTTATATTACAGGGTTGTTCAAGACAGTGTTTAGCAGACGTATCTTGTTGTATGATTCTAAATTAATAAGCATTGGAAATCAACATTTTAAATGTTGTAAAATAAATTTTATATGTTGCTTCTTTTTGTTATTCTTCATAGAAGTCTTCAGTTCTTTCATGTTGTGTAGCAAATTAAAGTGGTAAAAGCCAAGTAGCTTACCTCCCCTGTTGTGTTACAGATCATCAGTGGTACACTTAACTTTATGTTAGATTTATGACCAGTAAACCTGAAATTTTATATTTTAGTTTTTTCTGACATTAAACTGACAATCTCAAACAACAGTAAGCATAATATCTTAATAAATGAATGCTTTACACATCCTGACTATAATTGAGACTGGATACGTTTAACTATTTGAATGTTGCTTATGTTGTGATCTGCTGGAACTTGATTTTTAAGTCTGAGCTTCTCTGTATCTTCATTCTCTGTTGTTGACTCTGTTGGTTTTTTGACTTTCATACGAAGGAAACTGGTTTTTTTGGGGGGGAAGGGTAGCTGAAGGAGTAGTGCACTAGTAGGCAAGTTCACCAGTTCAACAAACAACTTTTGTTTCCTTAAGTGCATAGATACTCTGAGTCTTGTTTATTGGTTTTGTAGAATGTTATGAAAACCATATATAAAATAAAGTCATTTTATTTATCTTGAAAAGTGATTTGGTTCTTGCCATAGCTCACATAATTAGATATTGACTTTCAACCACACATTGTTCAGTTTGAGGTGATGTTACATGAGATTTATTGTAGGTAAAGTGGCACTGGAGCAGTCCAGCCACTGAAGTATCATTGGTTTTCTTATGCTAATTATTGCTTCCCTGTTGTTGTGTACTCAACTCCCACTGCCCCATGAGGTATGTGATAGCCTTGATCAGGCAGCACATTGTCATGTCCTCAGTTTGTAAGTTGTGGGCTTCATCTCTGACTGGCACTTGCTAGTCCTGAAGTAAGGAAGTGAAATTATATTTAGTTTTTATTACTTGGCCTGCTATTGCCCTAATCCCTTCCGTTAAACATAATTGTTTTGCAGTTATTCAGGTATTAAACTGTAGTATTCAATTCACATTAATATGTTGTACAATGCACATTGTTTGTTTATATAGAAGTTGTGTAATAATGGGGTGCATTTGAGTAATACATTAATTAATAAATCACCTGTACAAATAAAATAAGCTAATTGATCCCAACTTTACCAGCTTTCTGTTTAAGAGTGCAGTGATTATGTCGGTAAATGTGAAGGAGTGTGGAGTGTGGTTATTAACTTCTGAACATAATGAGGATCTTTACACTTTTTACTCTTTGCCAGGTATTATTAGCATGATCAGATAATTGGTTATGGTTTATTTAATGATGCTCTTTGTATCTCAGAGTACAGAAGAAAACTGCATAAGACCTTAGTCAAGTCTGTTGGTTTGCTAGCCATGGTTTTAACTGAATGCCTTCTGAATGCAAGTCAAAAGCTTCACAGCTTGAGCAGGGAATCTAAAGCACATGGCATTTTATGGTGTTGCAGTTAGTTCTGATAATTCTTGTAGAGAAGTAGTGTACAGTACACTGGCTGTGAGGTGTAGGACACATAGTTAAATGGCAATTTGTTGCTGGAGAAAACAGTGTTTAATTACAGAGAAGTATATGTGTAATTCATGGCTCTTCTCTAAAATCTTTGTTTTTAACTTGTTTACTGGAACTTGTTACTTTTTTATTTTGTCATGCAGTGGGCCAAAATAGCCAACAGATTTATTACAAAACGTGGTCATTAGTTGAATATTAACCTTTTGACGCCAAATGTCAACTATAGTGGTCATACCGCACCGCTAACCTCTAAAATTTCATTTTATATATTTATTCAACAAATATAGGTACTGAATATTTTAAACATGGTATATATTCTCCGTTTTTTCTCTTCAAAATGCAGTTTGTTTCACAATTCTAATGTATTTGGTTCCTGTATTATTCACATTTTATATACAGGACGTGCTAAAATTAAAAAAATAATTCCGGTGCCAAAAGGTTAATTTATGGTCAGGAGTTTGGCTAGACTGAAAGGAAAAACCTAAGAGGGTGCCAGACTTTATAGTCACCACAGTAATGCAAATGAAGTTTACTTTGTATGTTTAGTCTTATCTATAGTTTTTTCTAATAGCTGTAGGAATTTCTGTAACTTACCCTTTTATTTCATCTTTATGTTGAGATTATTTTATGCACTCCAAGTAACAGCAAATGTAGTATTATTTGTTTAATTAATGTAATTTTAACCTACATTTACAGATGTGTTCATATTGTAGATTTCAAAATATAATTCATATTGTGAATCAAACTGTGTGGTTATTGAGTATACTTGTTTAATGCTTGCTTTTAAACAAATAAAGTGTATACAACAAATGGCAGGAAATTGCGGCAGGATAAGGGAAAGTTCAGAGGTAATGGGCAAGATATCTTCAGTAGAAATCCACCTTTAGCAACTGACTAGTCATATGTGAAGTATGGTTTAAGTAAATTGAACTGTGTCCTTTCCATTTACTGTGCCTTGGTGTGTGTGTGTGTGAGAGAGAGAGAGAGATTTGTAAATAATAGGCAAATTCTTCTCAAATTGGCCTAACAGGGTAGCATATAATGAATCCTCCAAACTTCATTATTTAGTTGTATTGGAAGTTTTTAGGAGCAAAATTTTTGAATCCAGAATTGTGTATGTTATATTGACCATCAATGATATGTTACTTATTGCTGTATAATTTAATTTGCTTTCAGTAAATTGCTCAATCTTCGGACGCAAGAAGAAACAATACAAGGATAAATACTTGGCAAAACACAATGCAGTTTTTGACCAGTTAGATTTAGTTACATATGAAGAAGTTGTCAAACTACCATGTAAGTTTACTGCATAATTTTACTCTTTCATTTTTATGCAATGTGTATGACTTAAAGATTGTTTATATATCCTTAGTGCTATTTACAATATAGAACTGAAAATTTTACAAATAAAACGTTAGTTCCATATGAAAGTAGAACAGTTTGATAGATTATAGCCTCTTGGATTAACACACCCGTCTGCAATTGGTAGTTTTTAAGGTACTTAAACACAGGGTACTTGTACGCTGTGTGATGAACCGTTTCATAAAAATTACAATTGGTACTTTACACGTGAGTTTACACAGGATGTTCTGCATAAAGTATGCCAGACTTCAGGATGTTATGATATGAGTCATTTATGTACCTACTCCATGGTGCAGAGTCGTTCTTGAGAAGCTAACTGGTTTGCAGCTAGTCAAGAAATTCCCCACATTTCATGGAACCCGAAGGTTCATTACCACACTCACAAGCCTCCGCCACCCATCCCTATCCTGGGCCAGCCCAATCCAGTTCATATACCCACATCCCACCTCCTGGAGATCATTCCTAATATTATCCACCCATCTACGCCTAGGTCTCCCCAGTGGTCTCTTTCCCTCCAGTTTCCCCATCAAGACCCTATACGCCCCCCTCTCCTCACCCGTACACGCCACATGCCCAGCCCATCTCATTCTTCTAGATTTTATCACCCGCACAATATTGGGTGAGGAGTACACAAATCATTTAGCTCCTTGTTATGCAATCTCCTCAATTCCCCCGTTACCTCGTCCCTCCTAGGTCCAAATATTCTCCCCAACACCGTATTCTCAAACACCCTCAGCTTCCTTTCCTCCCTCAATGTCAGCGACCAAGTTTCACACCCATACAAAACAACTGGCAAAATTATAGTTCTATATATCTTATTCTTTAAATTTTTAGATAACAACCTAGAAGACAAAAGATTCTGCACCGAATGATAGCAAGCATTTCCTGACCTCAATCTGCTCTTAATTTCTTCCGGAATAGAATTTTGATGTGTTATAGTTGTTCCCAAGTATTTAAACTCTTCCACCCTCTGGAAGGTACTGTTATTAATCCTCACACACTGATTTCGTCCTGCATTCTGTTCTCGAGACATGACCATGTACTTAGTTTTATCTGCACTTATTTCCAGTCCAATCTCCCTAGTAGCAGCTACTAAAGCTTCTGCATTCTCCTTTAGCATATGTATACTTCTTCCCAATATATTAACATCATTGACATAAGCCAGAAGCTGAAGTATACCGTTTAGTTTCAAGCCTTCCTGGTTTACATGAACCCTCCTAATGGTGTACTCTAAAGCAAAGTTGAAAAACAGTGGTGATAGAGCATCTCCTTGTTTCAAACCATTCCTAGTAGGGAACCTGTCAGACACATTCTCGCCTACCTGGACTCTGCTATATGTTTCAGTCAGACTCATCTTAATTAACCTTACAAGTTTCTTAGGGATACCAAAATCAAGGAGAATCTTACATAAGAGCTCTCTCCTAACTGAATCATAAGCTTTCTTGAAGTCTATAAAGAGCTGATGAACTTCTTCATTGTATTCCCATTTTTTCTCAAGCATTTGTTTAATGCAGAATATATGATCAATAGCCGACCTGTTGCCTCGAAAGCCACATTGATGATCCCCGATAATTTCCTTCGCATATGGAATTAACCTTAAGAGCAGGATGTTGGATAAAATTTTGTAGGTGGTCATTTACAGTAAAAAAATGCTGTATCAAGATATGCCTTATTATCAATTGTAACTTCACTGTAAACATTTTAATGTTTCAAGATAATGTACGGTATCAGTTTGTATATGCAACTTTCATTCTTACTCCCACATCTGGCAAACACTACTGCTTCATTCCTTGTACCAATTTTGGTCCATATCTAGTTAGTGAGGTCACCAGGTCTCATGTCCCTTGACTGTGTCTTGTGTGGCGCATGAAGGAGATGGTCTACCAGCCAAAATCACAGGTGAGGAAAGAACTCTTGCAGTGATTCTTGGTGTCTACAGACCAAATAAGGGAAGTGGTGAAACTATCAGAAAGGCACCTAGTTATCTTTGAGACACACAGAATGGTGGAGGTTCTTTTGAACAATCATCAGTGTAATGTAACTGAAAATTGACATTCTTTGATTTTACCCAATCATGATTAATGTTTTTCTTCCATGTTGTAATATAACTGTGTTTACTAACACAATTAGCTCTGTAACATATTTAAAAATTAATGTCTTTCTTTTGTGGTTCTGACACAATTTTCTTCTGATGTTGTACTTGCAGTAGGGCAAGAATTAATTGCTGTCTTTAGTCTGTGGTTTTATCATGCTCCTGTTGTACAGTAGGTTCAGAATTAATGGATATCTCTCTTTTGTAATGTTATGGGACACATAACTTTGTTATTACTTTTACAGTGTGTCAAGATATATGTTAACATAAAGTTTTGTTTACAGCCACGTATGTAAATTAAAGTGCTTATAGCAGCGTTATGGTTTCTAATTGTGCATATGGTGATATGGCAGTTTTTACTCAAAATGACTCATACAGTAACATTCTGACGTTTGGATGCCTTATGCAGAATACTCTGAATGAAAATTCATAGGCCATACATTTGGTGACCGAAACAAGTAAAGCCATACTAAAATTTGCTGCATTTACAGTTAGTGTAGTCTGCAGTAGTCACAAGGTATTTTTAATGACGCTGAAATCATAATATGTATGAATGAGCTGACAAGAATTATGAATAAGCAAAAACCTTTCAAATTGTCACTGTAGCTTTTCTGATTTTCTAGGAGGTTTACTAATATTGTTCTGTGAACAAGAAATCTCTGAACTATGAATCATATTTTTCGTGAAATAATGTTGTTCATATGTTAATAATGTTCACATTATTTACAGAAATGCAGTTTCAAAATGAATGCTAATGAATACTGCAAATTTCAGCCATTAAAATGGCAATAAACTCTCATCATGTAGGAAAAACCTAGGCTGCTCACATACATTATATTGGGCCTTGGTATACTATGATACCTTGTAGTCTGGTAAGTTGGTACAAGTGTTTCAGAGGAGTGTGTTGCTGTGTCGTCAGGGTATGAGATGGTAGGTTTATATGGCTCTGAAATTCAGCACACACGTACCAGGCTACATGTTGTCATAACCAACAAGACTGCAGTATGCAGCTTTATTGCTCTGAAAATCTAATATATCAGAATAGAAGAGCTTTAGTTTATCTGTAAGGTTGGGGTAAGAAGAAAGTCCTTATTTGCTGACACAATGTTTCTTTACTTGAGAGATATGGTCCTATTTTAAACAGAATATCCCTCACAGTGCAGTATACATATTCATATTAAGTTGCATGTGAATGAAATAGTTTTGCATTTGAAATATTCTTGTATCATGCTGTTGTTTCATGCAGTAGGGCTCAGTTATTACATTAACCCTTCAACCCCAGCCTCTGTGCATTGTAAGGACCTTTAATTCCTCACCTGTCACCAGCCTTGGTGCAGTGTATGCATGAGCGCATTATAAATTTAAAACTCCTCCTTTTTGGGCGAAGTTAGAATTTAATCTCCAACTTCATTGAAGGTTTTGTCATTGCCTGTTGTCTGAAGGGTTGTATATAAAGTGTATTTAAATCAATTGCTTCAATAGCTTAAGGACAAAGTTACCTATTTCAAATGATGTTGCAGAAGGTTACTTATAACCACTTTGTTACAAAATATTGTAGTTTTGTTCAATGAAATATGTTTACAAAACTGTGGGTGCTTCACACAGTGGGATGGGGCATCCGTATTTGTGTTTCCTTTTTTACTGTTCACTTTTTAAAGTATAATCTGAAAACTTGAGCATGCCATGTTTAAAATTGTGATACTTTTTTTTAAGTCTGAAATTGGACCTGTATGGGACTGTGTGTTGTATTGTGTTGTGTTGTCACTCAGAAATATTGAGATTTATACATGTGTATGCCCGGAAGCCAATATGTGAAATATTCCCATCTCACTATTATTGCGTTACTATCCAACTCCCTCTAAGGTGGAAATAAAATCCTCTGGAATCCCCAATTGATATATTCTTCTTGTTGTTTAACACTCAGCTGTTAGGTGAAGAAAGATTGACTGTGTTTATGTAATCAATAGTGTCTGATCCAGCATTCCAGAGGAAGACCTTAGTGCTCCTAGGAGCTCATGGAGTTGGCAGAAGACACATAAAGAACACACTGATAGCAAAGAATCCTGACAAGTATGCATACCCAATCCCACGTAAGTACATTTAAATACTTTAAAACAGTTGTGATGGTGACTGTAAGTGTACACAGATCTTATGCAGAAAAAAATCATGCGTGAACTTTGCAAAACAGTAATAAAATTATGAAGTGAGCACTGCATAATGTATGCTGAATTCCCCGTTGCATTCTGTTAACCTTACATGCAGCTAGCTTATTGATTTAGGGCCGTAAGCAAAGAGAATATTTGTTATTAATGTGGCTGAGAATTTAAATCGTCTGGAAACTTTCAATGAAGGTTTTCCAAATCAAATTAAAAAGAAATGAACTACCTTATTCTTTTGGTACTGATCTGTCATGACAAATGAACAGAAAGGCATACCCTCAACATATGGTTTCTTTTATTGCTTTGTGTGCAGTTAAGAATGGATGTGCTTTTTATCACTGCATTGTGTATATTTCTTTCATAATATAAACATATTTTTTTAAGACAATTTATCTGTGTTATGTTTTGAGTAATCAGACATGCAGTATGTCCAGTACAAACACAGTAGTTTTGTCTGTCACACAATTAGCTAGGCCATTTACAAGAACAACAAGAAAAGTGCCCACAGTTTTGTAGGATGTTTGTATGATAAATAAGTAAATTGTTGTGTTTGGATGGACATATTGGATTTCTAATTATAAACATATTGTTCAGTATTGCATCACATATTTTACGAGTATATACAACTGATAATTAAATTTATTTTTATGACATTATTGTAAGGTAATTTCCAAAGACTGCATCCAGTACATGACCTAAAATTTATGCTTTGAATGTAATGAGTGGTGTGGACAATTACAACATAAAGTGTTAACTGAAATTACTGAATACCTTACAAGGAAAACAGTAGGTACTGTGGCAGTCCTCCACATAGGCTGTGTTGAAATTTGGAAGGTTCTGGAACTGACAAATAAATCATATTTCATCTAGTTGAATGGAAGTTTCAACCTGCATTTACATTTTAATGACTACTGTTTTTCTTACATTGCTGTTTTATTAAGTGTCTGGGGTTTTAATGTAGACATCATATGGCAATAATGCGTGAAACTGATTTTCCTTCAACAGTCTGCTAGGTTCAACATTATTTTAGAGACATGGTAAATTGCTTTGATTAAATCCAGGAGAAATCCAGCTTTGAAAGAAAGGAGGATGCTGATAAATGAACCAACGGTTCATTGTCACTCAAATGCAGATTTGTTTACACCAACCCACAGATATGGGAGAGAGAAATTCAAGAAACAAAAAAATAAAGAAAGGTAGAAAAAAATATTAACATTTTAGACATTTTATTGTGATAAAATTCTGGATCCTGAGTTCAAACAAAATTGTAAGAACAACAATATGTGAGCATTTTGAAGTTTTTTAATATGTTTCACTTACCTACGGCAACATTTTTAATCTTGTCCTAAATTTTCTTAGCAGTTTTCCACAGTTTTAGTGAACCCTTTTCCAGATACAACGAGACCACCACGAAATGATGAAGAGAATGGAAGGAATTACTATTTTGTTTCACATGATGAAATGATGGCTGATATTGCAGCAAATGAATATTTGGAATATGGTATGTAATTTTCAATGCAATGTATCCAGTACATGATAATGTAGACCTAATGCTACAGAAATGCTGTGAAAGGAAATCCCATTGATGCTGGGAAAGACGACACTCAGGCCTTCTTTTTAACCTTGGACATCCTGTTATTTTGCATAAGTTACAGAATAGTAATTAGTTACCATCAACACAACTAATTCTGTTATATTCTATGGATGTCTAAACTTGACACCTAGTCATCCTGAGGCTCACTCTGACCCCATAAGGAATTATAATGTTGATTTTTTTAATGTTCTGTTTATTTAAATGGCCTGAGGATGACCATGTGGCTGGTTGAGACAGGTGGCCACATATCTGTATGATACAATAGAATTAGTGGTGTTGACAATAATTGATAGTTGTTCTGTAATTCAAGACTCTTTGTTTCTGCCTACTGTAGTATTCCCCTCCACACCATCTGGGGCTTACATCAGCCAATATAATAGCTTGTCATTAGTGAATGTTATGATGTGGTCAACACTTCCACCATTCACGTGTAAAGAATGGCTGGATGACTGGAGGTACACATAAGGAAGAATGGCAGATTGAGGGAGCTGTGGAAGGGGATAATCCATCAGTATTTTTCCCACAATTTCAATAGACGGTTGTTTTCTTCCACTTGCAGAATTGTATGTTAGACCTAGTCTGTCATTTGATTTTAAAGGACAGAAATTAAAAATTTTTTAATATAGTATATTTCAAAATGTGAATCTCATTACCTTGCATCTCCTGGACAGGAACTCATGAAGAGGCAATGTATGGCACAAAACTTGAGACAATCAGGAAGATTCATCAGGAGGGACGGATGGCCATATTGGATGTGGAACCGCAGGCACTCAAAGTGTTACGGACAGCAGAGTTTGCACCCTATGTTGTGTTTATTGCTGCACCAGTTCTGCAGAACCTAGCAGATGTAAGAGCATTGCACCACGTGGTTGGTTTCATCCATTTATAACAACAGAATTTCTGACCTGTTTTTATTGACTAGGCTCAACAAACCCAATCACCTTGTCATCCATGATACACATAAAAATCCAGGCTAGTGAATGGAAAAGCTTTGAATTTATCTTTAAACAGCTTCTTTCTCTCTTTTTTAATTGTTCTGTAGATGCAAAGTAAAGCTGGTCAAATTCCAGCAGAACTGACTTGGCGGTAGGGGCATATAATCTGAGATCCATGAACTTATTTTGAACAAGTCAATGTATATATTTATGTATAGGAAGTTGGATTCTTTGTACCTGATATCCATTTAATTAATTCAGGTTCATATAGTCACAGAATATAATTCCCCAGAATATAATTCCATGTGCATTGTACTTACACTTACATTCAAACAGTGACTGTTATGTAATGTGTTATGTAACTGTGAACAGTAGGAGTTGGTCTGCCCTGTGCATGGGGATGGGAGACTATGTCATGGATTAAACAAGGTTGATATATTTTAGAAACCTTAACACATCTATGTATGATATGATATTTTTTTTAAACTGAAATTGGGTTGACACCCAGTGGCAGTAGTACAGTACACATTTACACGCAAACAATACATAGAACAACACAATTGACACAAGCAATACATAGAACAACAAAATTAACTAATTGGGAAGAGTGTGGGCCATGCCCCATCTTTGCAGGTTATACCCTGGCATTTTCCTTACAACTGAGGAAAAAGCACAGAAAAACCTCAGTCAGGGTAGTTGAAGAATGCCAGTTGGCACAATGAAAACAGAATATACAGAACAGAGCATGTATAAAAATTAGAATACATAAATATAACAATAAGAATACATAACTTACAGAATTAAACAAAAGTATACAAAACATACAGCCATATACACAATGATTAAAAAAAAGAACCAAAAGAACATGAATACGATAAATGAAAAAGCCGTAAAAGCAGCAAACTTCATGTGATCTACATATCCTCCAATAATGTTAGACACCCTGTTACTAAGACTTCCACTACACCCAGCTACACTTCACTACCCTCTCATTTGGCTTAACACCATTTAAATTTCCTGCCACTCCATTTCACCTCACATCACTACAATTCACCTTACTTCACTGCACTTTTAGATGATTTTCACCACACTTCTATTCCTTTCATTTCACCCCGTTTATAATTGCTTTCCTAGCTCTGTTTCTAAAAATTTTGGTTTTGCAAGGGAAAGTCCCAAACGCTTCTACAGGTAGTTGGTTCCAGTTTTTAATGGTCCTATTTACAAAGGAATACTTCCCGATATCTGTTCTTTGCTTCCTGTCCCTATTTTTCCGAACATGATCAAACCTACTCAAATAGTAAGGCCTTCGCAACCTGTTGCGTACAGCTTTCCAAGCCCGTTCCCAAGAGTACGCTTTAAATAGTGCGCATAAGCGTACTATCATCCTACCCTGAGTCGAGGTTTCCCATTCAGAATCCTTCATATGATTTGTAAATTGAGCATCTTTCTTCTGTACTCCATCTAACACTTTTATCTGTCCTTCTCTGCATGGATCCCAGCATGCTGACCCATATTCAAGAATAGGACATACCAATGACGTGTAGGCTAAACTTTTTGCATTCCTATTTCCTTTTTTGAGAACCTGCATTACAAAGTGAAGTGCCTTCCGGCTTTTTGCACCGTGTAATTTACTTGGTCCACCCAGTTTAAATCGCTTCATAAGATTATTCCCAAGTATTTACAACTGCTTGCTTCCGGAATTTTTCGGGCACAAAGGGAGTAATCCAGTGGATTTTTAGCCTGAGCTCTCATAAATCTTATTGCTTTACTTTTAACAGGATTTATTTTCTTCCCATTTTCTACTGCCCATTCCCCAAGGTATGTAGATCCTCTGCAACTTTTCTATGTCATTCTAATTTGTGATTTTCCTATAGGTTGTACAGTCATCAGCGAATAGTCTAATACTCAAGGCAACATTCCTCCAAATATCGTTTACGTACACTAGAAACAGTAGTGGGCCCAAAGCGCTCCCTTGCGGCACACCTGAGTTAAGTTATTCAGTGGTCATGTTACATTAGGCTGATAATGAATATGTATGGACAAATTTGGTAACAAAATACAGTACTATGTCTCCCAGCTGCATTACATTTTTCCTTTGTCCTGCTAATTTCTAGCTTTTGCATATTGAAATATACTTCATCCTTTGGCATTGTACTCCGTTCCTCAGAAAGAAATGCAAATAAATGGAACAATTTTGTGTTATTAATTCCATGCATTGGTAGTAAATGATTTAAAATAATATAATAATATGTAATATAAAATAATATTACGTTAAAACATTCGAAACTCTTCCATGTTTTGGTACCTGTGGGATCATCATCAGGAAGTGTGTACATTAAATGATCTTGTATAAGACCTTAAATAACTAATTTATATGTTGTAGAATCCTGATGTCTCCCATGTCTACACAGAGCAACCAACAATTTACCTCCCAGTTTCTTCAACATGAAGTACAAGATGTCAGGATTTTACAGCATGTAATTTAGTATGTTTTAATATAATGTAAATGTGTAAACACAATATTGTTGCATTTGTTGGTGTAGTATTATAAAATGGTACAGTGGCAATCATCCAGGTTGCTGATGCAGATTCTTTGATAAATGTCCACCTTGATTGGTAACAAGAACTGAATTGAAGTTATGTGAAATGTTTTGTTATGAATTGTGTTTCATTTCTGTGTCCCAAACTCAGTTCATAACTTGTGTAATAGTAACTTTGTTTACTAGTTCTTAATGTTTATTTGTTCCATGCCATTGCCATCTCATTTCATATTGCTAGATGCTATATGTGTCTGTAGTGGCACTCTTTCTTACACTATTTGGGTTGGTGTTTTTCAGTAACCAAATTGAGTTGAGAATGGTACACATTACAAAAGTTTCGTGTAGTGACCTCTTAACCATTGTAACTTCTACATACTTGAACATTCTGAAGTATTTTTGTCACTGAATTATAATTTTGCAAGAAAAGACCTTAGTGTTGTAATAGAAGTTTGAAAGTAATGTCATATATTTATGTAAGAGAGATACTGACATTTACTGAAAAACATATGTGGAAAGAGCATTCTTGTTTCTTTTTGTCTGTCCACTGATTGCCTTTAGCAGGGAAGTATATAACTAGCAAGCACAGATTATTAGATTGTGCAAGAAATTAATAAAATCCCCAAACTGCAAGCTTCTAATTTATCCTTGGAACATACTATATTTATGTTTAAGTAAGTACAGCTATATAACATACCATACCTCCACAGTTAACACAATACTCTGGAACACATGTTTCACCTATGACTTGCCTCCTATGTTGCAGATTTTATAAGTCCTGGCCCACGATGGGTAAAAACCACTTAAGATACATACTAAGCATTCTAATTTGAGGTTATGCAGCAATAAAAAAATCTTCCCATGTAGTACACATCTGCTTCCCTCAAGAAAATGGAAACCGGAAGAATAATAATTTTTACAAAATTTTGAGTTATTCACACATATTCTATTATTATATTGAACTGATGTACATCACAGCAGTTGAAAAACAGGGCCCCTTCTCTTGATACATATTTGCTAGTTATCTTTCTTTGTATTAGTATCCTGGATGATGGTCTCAGTTAGACCAAAACATGTAGTGTACTTTGAAGACAATGGATGAAATATATATAAAGTTTATATTGTGTTCAACTGTTACATATAGCACCTCTTAAATAGGATTGTCAGTTTGCTGATCATAACACCATGACGTGATTTGCACTTATGTGTTTGTTATTACATTTCAGTATGATGGAAGCTTGGAGCGTCTCGCAAAGGAATCAGATCTTCTTCGGCAGGCCTATGGTCACTTCTTTGATCTGACTATTGTCAACAATGATATTGAAGAGACAATTGCTGCCCTGGAGAAAGCCATAGAACGAGTACATACCACACCTCAGTGGATCCCTGTCTCCTGGGTCTACTGACAGAAAGTGCCGCCGGGCTCCACGGCTTCGCTCAAGTAAGGAGTGAACAGCATGGAACACAAGGCTGTACCATCTCAGTGGATCATTGTGTTATGGATTTGCAACAGATATCACTGAGATAATGCTTTGCTCAGAAGGCATGCAGAATGCAACTTTCCACCAAGAAGCATATATTCACTGTTGTCTCATATGAGTACTGCCTGTCACATGTTCATCTGTTCCAGTCATTCATCTGAATCGATTTGTTATGACATACCTGGCACATGAGGAACCTTGACTCCATTGGCCCTGATGGAAATCTACTGCCAGAACCCCTCACTTGCCAGGAACTGTGTGTTTTTAAGTTGTTTGGTAGGATCAGAACAGCAAAAAAAGACAGTGAATGGTTCTGTTGCATAAACTTGGCCTTAATCTGCATTTTCAACTCGGTATTTCCTGGCTAGAGTACACATAAACATAACAACTTGATATGAACACTATGAATATTTACTTTTAAATCTCACAAAAAAACAGACCAATGGACCTTCAATAATAAAATGTCAGTTTTTGATCTTCATTATCACCATCATTGTCAAATTACCATTTGTAGCTTGTCAATAAATACTGCATCCATATATACATATATTGCACAAAGGGAAGATTTTTTTCTTATTTACTTACATGAGAGAATTGAAGAAAAACAGAAGAGAGATAGTGAAAGGCGACAACAGTGGGTTTCCTGCTGTCAGCAACAAGAAAGTAGATCACCTATTGTACAACGCACAATGCAACTTGGGAAGAAAGAAAGTCTGTAAATTCTATTGCACAACGACCACAGGGCTCTTTTTTAATTCAGAGTGTTGGGCATCAATTTGACAGGAAGAACTGAATTTAGTGGAAAGCTGTATTTTTGTTATAAACTATACAAGTGAGCTGGTCCAATAATGAGATCATGTGGGCACTGCAAACTTAAATAATACTTGCAAGATGAAAGACTGTTACTGTGTAGCAATTTGACTACCTGGTAAGCTGTGTCAAATGTTGTTTGTTCCATTGGGGTCATCAGTGATGTTGGCTGTGAGTTGAGTGTTAGTAGGCTGCTTTTAGAGGGAAAATAAATTAGTAACAGACCATATATATTTAATGAAGTTTAGTTTGTTATAGACGAAGGCAGGTAGTTTGTGTTTGGTGAAGTGGTTAAAAATGACAAATAAATATGATTTAAAATCAGAAATTAGAATAAAATAATACCTGAACTAATATGAAGATGCTTGAAGTATGCATAATTATGTACAGCTCTTGATAACTTCCGTTACTAACACAATAAAATGAGTATTCCTACTTATTCTAATAAAGAAGTAATTAAAATAGCTCCAAATAAATAGAATTAGTGGATATTACTGAGTGAAACAAGAGATGTGTAAGTGATTTTGCCAAAAAAAAATAACAGAAAAACATAAGAGATGTGTTATGTGCACATCTGTGTACTGTTGTGTATCATCCTACATAATATGGTGGTTAATTCAGGTTACCAGTCATTTTATACATGCTCCAGTGATGACATCTAGAGTAGAGTATACATAATGGAGTCAGTGTTTGATTTTTTCCTTCATGAGTCTTACATTTTGTCTGTTTCTCTTGACTACTGCAATAACTGGGCAGTGAAGTGAATGAATGATGCATTGGCTTGAAGTAATGTGTGTGCTAAGGAGATAAAGCTGTGGAGTTACATATCAGGGGCTGAAGAAATTACTGGATCTTTCCATCCTACAAGAAAAGTATGAAACTATGAGTGTGCCATATTGTTGTTGGGAAACTGATGCTTATTCCGAGTGCCTAAAGGGACATCCAAAAGACACAGTTAAGTAAGTCTGCTGTCTGAAACTTATGGAAGGGCCTGTTTGTTGCTGCATACTTTTTTAAAACATGGCAACACCCTCTTTGCAGCTGAAACACACATTTTTAAGTACATCGCAGTTGTATAAGTTCCAAATTTCATTATATGGTTGATGAAATGTGAACTGTGACAGAAACATGATCTTTCAAATAAAGCAGTACTATGAACATTGTGTACTGCAATTAACAGACATATTTTGGGTGGAACTGGAAAAGTTTCTCAATTGATGCTGCATAGAATTCTAAAATCAATTCTATGTCTTTGTCAGTCATGTTTTTTTATAGTATTTAGTCTGTGATATACAGATGTGTCTCTGGTAAGCTGGCACTCAGTACACTTTAAACATTGCTTTAGATAGCTTTTACTTTGTCTTACCTTTCATTCTTGGTGAGCATACACTAACATGCTGTAACAGTGCTGCATGATTTAAGTGTTTTGTGGCATTTTGGTAAATTGTCTTTACTTGTTCACAGACTTTGTATGCTACTGATCACAGAATATCCATTCTTTAGAATTCTCTATATTTTTTTGTTCCATATGAACAAATTATGAACAAAAATACACATTCTTTTGCCAGAAAATTTATGCTTTCATGTTACATTAGTTTTTCATGTTAAAGGAACAAAGTATGTTCCAAAAGACCATAGGTAATGATTAGAAAATGGATCTTGAAAGATAATGTTTTTATCGCAGACAAAGGAAGTTGGTTGATAGTGCAGGTAAGAAGTTAACACATTTGCTAATGTAATGAAGATAATGTTCAGTGCAAGGAAATTGAATCATAAATATACCCCTGCATGCTACTTAGTATCAGTGAATTCATATTTATTTTACTTTATCGTATACTTTTGAATGTTCACACAGGATGCATTGGTGAGTGATAGGAAAGTTAATTTAATTCAGAAACTTGTTGTCCTTAATTCCATCATTATTCTGAGACTCTGAAGTAAGGAATCACAAATTACATACATAAAATAGACACACATTTAGTATGTTTTCAAAATGAATAATTGCTGCCAACTCATAATTATGGTACCCCCTCATTCTTGAATTAATGTAATACTAGTACCATTGTTTTGCATGCCTAATAACGTCATGGTGCATAAACATAAGAATAAATACATTCAAATGGAAATTAAGTGTATGATAAGCATTGTAATGATGTTAAAGCTAAAGCCTGAAAAATCATTTACCATGTACAGTTATGAAGAGTTTTTAGCACAGCTAGACATTATGTGGTGGTTAATGACTGAAAACTAGAATATGTACATATGTCAACTTTCAGTGCTTGTAACCTCTACCTCTGTTTGTAACACTTCCAGTTGTAACAAGCAAGGACGCTGATTTCTTTTCTGTACATGTTACTGTTTCAGGATTATTGTTTATATTCTTCATATTTAACCTTCAGTGTACAGCCTGTTAAACCCCTCATTGCTGCTGTTCAACTTAAATGCCCACTGTGGGACTTCTCCATTTTGGATGAAAACAATATACATTTTATAGGCCAGCATTGTCCCAATCATCTGTTAAAGGTTAAACTTGTTCTGTTCTGGCTACATATTGCTGAAGTGAGTATATATACTTTATTGCATTATAAATCACACTACAAAACACTGAAATTCTCCTTGTTCCAGAAGTAGAACAAGCCACTTAAATGTCACTGTTTCTGTGGTCTATAAACATCTGTTCTTCTTTGTGATTGGCAATCCATGGATAAAGAGATGTAAGACCTCAGTAACAACACTGAACTTAAATACTTAGCTTCTTTCATTTCTTATGGTAAATGTGTGGTTTTGTTCTTAAAGCCAGGGATGTTATTGTTGCATGTACCATTTATTCCAAATTTTTTTCTCAAAATTGATTTGTGCATTTTGTAACCTTGTTTTCAAAAGACCTTGAATATAAGACATACTTATAAGAAAATGGGATGTCTGGTACAGAGGATTTTAACAGACACATGACAGAGTTTAATAAAAGAACTGTGACATTTATCTGATTTTTGCTTAAGAAATGAGCACAAACAAAAAAAATGTGACACATTCACTATAACGTATTCACTGAATATTTGAAGCATACAAAATTCAGTGTAATAAACGTGATACAGTTATAAAGCACACCTCTTCAGATAAGCTAACATATTTACAAGGCAGAACATACAAATGCATGATATAAATAACTTTTTTTCTATTCAGAACACATACATCACGACACGTCTTCTTCTATTTATTATCTGCATGGTGTAATAAGAAAACCATCATTACAGTCTTGAATTTGAATAGAAACATACTGTGGGTTTAAACACAATACTGTGGTAATTTATGCATACTGAAACCCACTGTGACTAACCGGTTTTGTTGAGCTTCAGACGGGCAGCTTTGTTGTGTTGCATAATCTTGCAAGTTTTTCTCTGATGTTAGCTTTCCATCTGTTGCTGTTTTGATCCTTCAGCTATCATGATATCAACATTTCTCCATCATTTTTAATGCACAAAAATCACTGTTCCTGTCCCCTCTACCAATACTGACAACATACACTTAATTGGCACTACTGTTTATAATAAAAACAGTTGCTACTAAATTTGAAGTGAAAGGCAGAAGCCATACATGTGCTTGAAATGAAATGGCTGTCTGCAAGTTAAAATGTAAACACACTGCAAACTTCTTATGAAAATTTAGGGATATAAAATGAGTCTAAAATTATTTTGCAGGAACTGTTTATATTCTATAATTATCTTTATGGCATTACTTCGATTTTTTTGTAATTCTACCTCTGACAACTTTCTTGTACTTAGTCAGTTTATATTGTATAATATTCGTGCTTGCACATGCCGTTCGTACATAATACTTAAAACGTAATCGTACTTAACTTCGTGCAACTGCATCTTTTGGGGTTTAGCAGCTAGCAGTTCCAATGTAATGCCACAATAATGGAATACCTTTCACATGCAATGTGGCTAAGCCTCAGGTTAGATGCAGGCCACAAAAATCTAAACATAAGCACAGTAAATTTTGTCCTAAAACCCTTTGTTGAAGTATAATTTCCATACAGAGTGAAAAGGTCAACAAATAAATATTTATGTTTGTCATCCTGTTGTGTTGATTGAAATAATGAAGTAAATAGTATATATTATATACTTTAATCTGGCAACATGTTCCGATCCAAAATGGTAATCTTCAGGGCAGTAATATAAAATACACATTACTTTTTATGAATTTTACGTTACTGGCCTGAAGGTGACCATATTGGTTCTAAACATGTTGCCAGAATAAAGTATAAATATACACTAGTTATGTTTGACAGTAATTAATTCCTTTATTATAACTAATATATTACTTAACAGTTACTTTTAGTCACTGATACTGGTAACATACTTATTACCAATGCAAAGAATTTTGGTTGTTTCAAAAGCCTATATGAATACTTAGAAATAAACACTGTCTGTGGTGAATAATATTTTAAGATTTGGAATGCAAGAACTGCTTTTTATTTTGAGGTGTAAGTTGGCTGAAATGCTGAAAGACATTTAAGTTAAATTTGAACTACAGTCAATAAACATTTGAAATTCGTAATGTCAGCTGTGAAAAATGTTGTTTTCTGGGATGTGACGGTTTTCTTCTGTAACATGTATCAAAGAATGTACAGTAATTTGGCCTGCATGCTGTAACCAGTTATCTCATTTACATGCATTCCAAACTTTACAACTAAAAGCTTTACTTGGCTAACAATATGTAATTTCCCCTCACTGTCAAAGCTCAAACTTATCCTGTCGAAACAAGTGAACAATATTTTTTTTTCCACTTGGAATTTGTGTTAGTTTATTTTCCATAAAACTTCACAAAGTTCCTGTGATTCCTTTTCTAATGAAATACCCAGCATAACTGTTCTCATTTCCAAAACTGCGTGGGGGGATGTTTTTATTTTGATCATAGAAATGTAATGAGTTGTACGTAATAAGCTATATATAGTACTTCTTGACTGTTCATGAGGCAGAACCAGGTGCTTCAGGTGATGAGCATCTTTCATCCTGTAAGAATTGTATCTCACAAATAAAAAAAAGTAAATCCCTGACTATGCATGATTTGAGGTTTCTGCCATCATATTAACAAGATCTGCACTCTGCTGGGATTTTACACAAGTAGATGGGTAGTTTGTTACCAGTGTTTCAGAACAACCTATTGGTCCCATCTTCAAGGGTCAATTGGTAAATAAATAAGAACTGTTAATACAACTATGGTTTGGTACTTTTTATTATAGCAACATGTTTCAACCCTAAAGGGTCAACATCAGGCCAGTACTTAAAAAGAAATATTTGCTAAAATGAGGTATCATTTTTTACAGTTATGTTATATTTCATATTTTGCACATTGCTTATGTCATGAATTGAACTAGGTTAAAATAAATAATGCAGTCAGTTGGTGGGAAGCAGTGTGTCATCGTCTTAGCTGGAGAGGCTGTTCTGTTGTTTATATTGCACTATACATATGTCTGTAAAGTACGTTCTTGTAATGGTATTTATAATAAGAATTTAGATTGTCTAACAGGAGCACTAAATTGTTAACCTTTCAGTGTGTTACTTACAGTTTAGCAGGCAATGGTATGTAAATGTGAGTTTGGGATAACTGCAGCTCTCACGCACCGAGCTTGTAACATAGCTTGAGGAGAACTAGCATTTATTCTGTTACAAAATGAGTAGAACACTGCTGTGCCATTTGCTGTGAGTCATAATATACTAGTACATCAAAAATTTTGTTTTCCGAGACTCTGCTTTTATGATTAATTTGCGTACCTCTTGTAGTGTCACGGTGTATGTAATATTTTTCATTGGTACCAAGATGTCTTCCATTGTGTTGTGTGTACCACATCCATAACATATTCCATATGAGTGAGAGTGTGTCAACTCTTTTATCAAGTGCTGGGAAAATTCTGAATTATTCCTGTTACTTTTGAAGGCTAAAAGGTGTTCTTTATACCTAGTCTGGTATTGTGTGTCCATTTGTCCAGTATATATAAAGGGGCAATCGAGGCATCAAAGTTGGTATACACCACTGATGTGGAACTTCGATCATTTGTTTCTTGTTCCTGTTTAAAATTCTTCCAATGTTATTCTTAGTTTTGTATGCCACACCTATGTTTTGTTTTTTGAAGAGTTTTGTTGTGTGGAAGTTGTCCTGAAATATTGGTAACAAACTACCAATCTGCACTGTATAAAATCCCAGAAGAGTGCAGATCTGCTGTGGATGGGGTATTTGATGAGATTAGAAGCACTATGCATATGCCATTTTCACATACAGTACTTAATTTTAATGCCAAGCATCAAGTAGGAAACAGACGGTACAACATGCATGACACCTTCCAATCTCTTGTGCATGTGAAAAGAGCAGGCTGTAAGCTCCAGATTATTATCTTTCAGTATATTTGGTCCATGCAATAAATAGCTTGGGTCTGTTTTATTGGAGAATCTCTGTCTTATGTTCAAACCTCACAGCAAGCATACTCAGTTTATTTATGGAATAAAGAAAATTACATATATATAAGATCTGTTTAACTGTTCAAATTATACAGATGTGCATGGACAGACACGTGAACATTCAGAAACCACTTCCCAGGATGAATAATATTCCACTGAGATCTGGAGATTTTATTCATAACTTCTACATAGGATATGTTAGAATTAACCTTGTGATAGTTTTGCACATGCACGCGCGCACGCACACACACACACACACACAGAATCTATTACCCGTGAATTTTGATTTCAAAGTCTTTGTGCAGATATATTTAGCCACCCTCATAAAAAGATAACCTCATAATTTTGGTTATTGTCCTAGTGCCAAGTTCCTTATAAAATTACATATAACTGTAAAATCATTATTTATTCCCTGACTAATCTCCTACTTCAGTAATAGATAGTATTTTTTTTTAAAGAAAAGAAATAATCACACTTTCCACTAAATGCAACTGTAAACTAAGTTTGTTGTAATTGATTGTACTTGCCATGTTTGGGCATGTAAATACCTAATTGCTTAAATAATATCTGTTAGCCTTTCAGTAATAAGTTTTGTTTGGTATGGATGTAAAACTTGAGGCATGTAGAGTTAATTTAGATTAAGGTCTATAGCTGAAACTTTGTCTTTGCAATCATACAACCCTTACACTGGCTCCAGTCTGGCAGATTCACTGTTGGAATAGAAATTAAATATGACTGATTATAAAATTATGCCTTATTTTGTATTGCATCCTCTTTCAATTCTTCCTCAAGCAGCATATATTATAAGAAGTTCTTTTATGCTCCTTTTATTATGTCAGAAGCATGTGTACAATACCCTCAAGAAGTTTGTAGACAGGCATGTTATTTAAAAATCTGCCTACAGTAAGAAGCCTTAGTTGCAGTTACTTTAAAAAAGACAAGTCGCAGTTTGTGCAGTTGTGTGATTTGAGTTTCCACATCATTTCTTATGAAGGTTGCAGGAAGTCTTCATTTTTATAGTTGTTTGAGACATTGCTGGAAGCCACTTTGTATGACCATCTGCATAAGTTTTCAAAGTTGTACAAACCTGTGCTGCATCCATACAGTGACAACTATTCTTCATATGGACCTTCATCCATAGAAAGAAGTACAAATCACAGCGTAAGAAGGGACGAATTAAGAGAAACTGCTTGGAAGAATGTTTTGCAAGCAAATGTGATGTGATCCACTACAACATCTGATATGGTTAAATTAAGCAACAAGTTACTGTGACTTGGACAGGATTTTTGACAGTTGTTTTCACTAGTGCCTCTACTGTGTCCTTGGTTTTGCTGCCTTTAATATCCATTACAAAATATATAATTCCCTTAACTTTAACACCATTCATTTTAGCTGTTTAAAAATCTGTCACTTCTCCACCCCTCCTCCTCCTTTTATACTAACAATTTTGTGTATTTTGGAGTGTTCACAAAATGAATCAAACCATGAAGGAACTGATGTGAAACTGCTATTGCAAATATCACACAAATTAAGCTGTAGGATCACTATACTAAACATAGTTCTTTTCACTAAGCAGTGTTCCAGGTATTAATACATTTTGCAGTCTGCAAAAGGAAGACACTCTAAGGCAGTGGTGTAATAATACTGCATGTTAATCATTACTCCCTTCTGGAACATGTTCACTTCTACTTTCAGAGACATATCTTCTATCCAAGAATGCCTACTGTGATAGTTACAGTTTTAAATTTCAGCAATTGCAACTTTTAAACAAATTTAATAATAATATTCTTATTGCAAAATAAATTTTCACTGTGCTTTCTAAAAATTCCGAAGAATCAGTAGTCAACAGTCAGTAGCTGATACAGTTTTGAAGCCTTTTTCAAGAGAAATCCTTGCACATTTAGTGTAGATAAAAAACCATAAAAGTCTGTAACTTGAATTCCTGCAAATTGAGCTACTTCCTTCATCTCCTGGACAGAAAACACTGAACGGCTTTGTGCATCAGCCCGTCGTTGCAATGCAGTAATAAACCTCTTGCCCTGATTTTTGGTAGATGTGCCTGAGCCATTTTGTGAACGGCGAAAATCGACACTACCATATCCATCACTAAGTGTGTCCACCATGCTGTATTTCATAATCTCTACTACTTCCTGTGCATCCTTCTCTGTGGCCTCTTCTCGCAGTTCTAGCTTTGCCCTCGCTTCAGTAAGACGGATAAGAGACTCTAGCTGACGAGTAGTGATGGGTGTGCAGTCATTTGACTGGTGCTGACGGCGCAGATATAAATAGAACTTCTGCAAAACACTGGCAGCTTGTGGAGTTAGTTGCGACTGTACATATTTCCTAGCATACATAACGTACTTACGAAAAAGCTGGTGTGGTAAGAAATCCATGGTTTCACCGGGTCGCAACTTGAGCCGCACATATAGGGGCTGCTCAGTTTCTTCACCACTGCAATCTGACACACCACCTGATTGTTGCTGTATCTCTCCTCTCCACTTGATACCAGAATGTAATGCCATTACATGCTCTGACAACAGGCTATCCAACTGTTCATTTGGTTGATCTAGTAGTATAAACACCAAATCAAACCGAGACAGAAGTGCTGGACCCATTCGTAGATTCTCAGACACTGTTTTAGCACAATTGTAGTGGCCACCAGTTGGATTGGCAGCTGCTAATATGGATGTTCTTGCTGGAAGCGAGCATATGACACCAGCCTTAGCAATACTGATACTTTGCTGTTCCATAGCCTCCAGTAGTGCCTGATGTTGACTTGTCATCTTATCAAATTCATCTATACAACAACAACCTTGGTGAGCCAAAACCAGAGCACCTGCTTCTAGAGCATAGTTGCCTCCAGCTTCTCTTGTAAGTGTAACAGTTAGGCCAGTTGCAGTACTGGTATTACCACATACATAAACTCCCCTGGGAGCAATACTGGCACATGCCTGGAGCATCTGCGACTTGCCTAGGCCGGGATCACCAACCATTAGAACATGCGGGTCTGATCTCCCATCTGTATGATGTAATGTGCCTCCAAAAAGAGCTAGTAACAGTCCAGCCTTTACCATTTCATGCCCATATATTGTTGGACATAAGGAATTTACCAAGAGCCTGAAGAGATCTGGTTGTGAATGGATTTCCTGAATAGCATAATAGTCTTTAATGTTGAATTCAATTCCAATACCTTTATTGCAGCCTGCATTAGTTTCATTTTTACTGTTCACGACAGAAACAGCTTCAATATACATAAGAAACATGCTTGGGACTTTTTTTTTAGTGTATTCTTCACTGTTGCGAACCTTGACAATTCCAGTAATAGTGACCACATCTCCAGGGATACAAGAATCTAGTAAATCTTCTGTAAGTTCACATTCGACAGTGCGTGGTACCCGTCCACCTTCACGTTGATCATCAGCGACAATCTCTTGTAATCTCACTGACTGCCAATTTATTGTCTGAGTAAATGGGGAAGAGTGTAGTGGAGCGAAAAATTTTGCACGACAGCCTTCAGTGACGCACTTGGTTGGCTGTGTAAAGAAGCCTTCAGGCTGTTTTACACATTGCATTGCATGACAAGTATTACACTGAAAAGCCATCCATACACAAAGCAACTTGATATTTCCAACCCTAATTATTGTACCATGTACAGAGACGAGTTTTCTGAAGAATATGGCCTTGAGATTCTTCAATTGTGTAACAGGCTCAAAATTTACAATTCTAGCTCTGATGCTGGGCAAATTTATTGGGGGCATCACTTCACCATCTTGTAGTTGTGCCTTCACTTCACTCTGTAATGCTGTTAAAACCAACTGATGCATTGCTAAACCCAAGCAATTTATGGTCTGTTCTGGAACTTCACACAAATCCTCTTCAAAAGATGGCCAAAGTGAAGTGATGTCACTGTCACTCTTTAAACTTTTGAGATCAACAGTGAAAAACCTTCTCTCTTCTACAGCAGAGTATGAGTACAGAGAACTGTTCTTGTTAAGGAATTTTTCCATTGCTTGCACTTTAATCACAGTAGTGGAACCTTCTTTATATGTTTCCTGTGGAAAATACAATTTCCACCCTTGATATGGGCTGGGTATGCTTTGGAACATATCTACTATTTGTAACTGATGGTTTTGAGATTGATAAGATGTAACATTTGATCTATGGGGGAGGGTGGGCATAACAGTATTTCTATTTGAACTTCGTCCTTTAAACTTGTTGTACCAATTCCACTTCCCTTGATACCTCTTGTCTCTGCCTTGTGATTGCCAGCCACCTCTGCCTCGAGAATGCCCATCACCTCTGCCTTGTGATGGCCATGCGCCTCTACCTTGAGCTTGTCCAGGACCTCTCCTGTCTGAATTTGAAACTCCTCTGTTCATTTCTGTACTTGCACCTTCAACTAAAGAAAACAAAGGGAATGTCAATCACATATTTTGATTTTTATATTGTTTTGGGTGTTGATACAATCTGGAAGTGGACGGTATTGTAGATTTTTAAGGGAAACATGCCACCTCTATCTCCCATGAGATGCAAAACAGATGAGGGGGAGCACAACTGCCTGTGTGACCCAACTGCATTATCCTCTTTAAGACTAAACTGAAGATGGAAGCAGCAAGTCCCTCCGAAACGTCAGAAAAACAACCAGCAATATCAATGTCACCCTAGTGCTCAACAGCGTTGCCGCATCAACAGTACTTAAACTTGGTATAGAATATTGAATAAAATAGCTTTCATTATGTTGTCGACAAATGAAGTGCACTTTCAAGAAATGCGGTCTTAATATATGAACGAAATGAACTTCTTAAAAGATAGAGAGGTTAAGATTGACAAAAATACCTTTCAGGGCCAATTCAATGAATTAAATAAAACTTAAGCAATCGTTTTACTAATGTCTTCTTTTTCGTTATGAACGAGGGACAACCAAGCCATTTACAGAATATTTTGTACACTTATATTTCGCGAACTCCGTAACACAACCATTAACACGAATTACAACAATCGTTTTCTCCCGCCAGATCCATGCAGCACATTGCCATCAGTACGGATCGTAACGAAACAGCACCACGGATAACACGTGTGCTAGCTATATCCTCTGGTCTACGAATGGCATGTACTGTATGTAATGGCAGGGAATAATAATGTATTTGCGAAATAATGGAAAAGGAGTGAATTGGCATGTCTCATGTTTTAACATAACAATTCTAGTATTTCAGATTTAAAGTATTTTACAAACTAAATTTCAACGTACTTCAATAAATATGTAGAAGACATAGTAGCCCTCAGCCGCAAGCACGATTGAAGTAACTCAAGGCACGAACTGAGTGACAGTTGGGGATCTGAGGGAGCACGTAAAATATGGCAGCGGGGAAGGTGAAGATTAATGTGTAGTGTATAGGAAGGTAATACAGTGTTATTGTTATGATGTGAATTAGTTTTCTTAATATATTGAAATTTGTGTGAAGCGTGTATGACAAGTACCTCAAAATGTATGAGGCAGGCTTACGGGCGCATAGAAAGTACGTTAAAGGCATAACGTTAACTGTGCTAAACTTGACGGACGCAATAGGAAATGAGCATCCGCAAATTATTTTCCAGGTCGGCGTTGACAGAAAGAATTACGCAGGCGGGTACTGTTCACCAGTATTATATTTTTGATGAACTCATGGACCCCAAACTAGAATAAAATGTAATTGGGAATTTCGTGTGCTCATCTTCTTTCTTCTGTTAGTAGATGCCACAATTCAGGAAACCATAGTCTGAACAGGATGGTGTAACAGTGATGCTGTAGATTTGTATGTGGGAGGTGCATAGTTTGAATCTTGGCACTGATACTGGCTGTTGTGACATACGGTTTTCCTCACTCCTTTCAGGTAGATACTAAGATAGTACTTGATGAGGTTATGACCACTTCCACATCTTTTCACAGTTCATATTTCATCATTCACCCCATCATTCAGTGCTGTGTAGTCTTGATGCTGGCAGTGTTGGTGAATTTCTCCTGGCAAAAATGAAATCTCTGTCATGAAGACTCAACATAGTTTATGTTGATGCTGTTAGATACAAAACTTTTTGAATGGCACTATTCGGTAGCAATTACCACACTGTGTTTGACACTAGTTTATACCCCCACCATGTTGTGCTACTCAGACATTCTGGGATGTTAATGGCTGTACACTCTGATTATTTCATAAAAATGTAGTGGTTGTGTTGCTGTTATTTTAATTATTGGACATAAGATGTTTGGGCACTAACATAATGAGTGTTAGGCACCTGTAATTTGCTTGAACCCAATAAGTAGGCACTCAGTGTTAGGAAACACACACTGAGACTTTATTGAAAGCATTGATGTTGCAACAACTACAATTGTAACATAACCACCACCACCAACACTGCACCAACATCACATTTACACCAGATTCACCATTGACACTGGCATGAATGTTATTATGTATAAATTATTAGCTAAAATAAGAAACAAAGTCAGTCAACTTGTCATTACCGGGCTCCCATTATTATTAGTCTTTTTTAAACTGTATGCCTCATCCCATAATTGGGTGCACATTGAGTCTCCAAAATATTTTCCTTATTTCATATCAAACTTTCGTGTTTTTTTTTTTTTTCCAGAAAAAAAAACTTCTTTTGTGTGGAAAGTGTTGTGTCAACTCAGGTAATAGTGATGGGTGTATCTTGAACATTGGAATGTGTCTGACATAAATCTCTTGATGTATTTTGACATGAGATCAGTTGATAGTATTGGATATTGATTTCAGCTTACTGTAATCCACATTTCTTGGCAGAACTGCTTTCAGTTTTGTAGAGACTTGTTTTGCCGTTTCCCCATAGTGCTGCTCACATTTTCTTGTCGTTTCTTTCTTTTTTTTTCCCTTTCTTTCTTTCTTTCTTTTTTTGTCTTATCTGAATCAAGAGATATCACTTCAGAAAATGCTGTCCCTGAAACCCCTAGCATATTCATACCAGCTAACAATAAGGTCCAGTTGTACATGCCATATATTTTTTAAGTCCCTTTTCTGCAAGAAGTGCTTGTGTGTTTGAAATAATCCACTGAGCTTCATGTGCTCAACAGGAACTGCAACACAGACACGATTTTCCCGTGCTGGTTTGGCAGGGGATGATGAGTAATTAGGGACTGTTGACTAAGAAATTTTCTGTTCCCAACAAGGTTGTTGAAGGTTCTGCAGAAAATGCCAAACTGTTCAGTCCTAATGATTGTGTTGTGCATAACTTCATAATAGGTAAAAACAGCAATGGACATGATGCTTATTTACCAGAAGAAGCAAGAGGATCTCAGAACTGTGGCAAATTGTGGGTCATTTCATAACTCCATCAGTTGCTCAGTTATCAGAACATAGATGTAGAGGAATGACTGTTATATCATTAGGAGCAAAGTTTTGGTAGGCACCTTTCTTCACAGCTTAACGCAAGTTTATTTGCATTTTTCCACACTTACCATTATAAACTGATACAACAGCTCTGTGTACTGCATTAAATCAAACACACTTTCAGTGCTGGAACTAACCATGCTCTCTGCTTAACTGCCCTACTGACCACAGAAACCTGTTGTTCATGACTTAAAGCAAGGTAGATATTATTCAAAACACAGCTAAAGTTTATTAGCTAATGGTGGTAATCAAGTTGGTAACTACATGTTTCGGCCCATTTTAATGGCCATCATCAGATAGTACATTTAGCTTCAAGAGTTTATACCAAATTCAAATAGACTTTGTTAAGCTTAACTGGTCATACGCAGCCTCTAGCCAGAGGAACAAGGAACATACCGCTTTTAGTCTTCATTAAGAGGTCAGCACATATGGTATGCAGTCGCCATCCCACTCTGTACTCAAACCAAAGACTACGAGGTAGTCCCACCCAACACATGGCTACTCGCGGAAATATACAGTACACTATACACATCTAGATTAGCTTGCATGGCTTGCTACATATTAAGATGATTGAGATCTCATCATCAAACAAAGTCTATTTGCATATTGTATAAACTCTTGAAGCTAAATGTACAATCTGATGATGGCCATTAAAATGGGCCGAAACGTGTAGTTACCAACTTGATTACCACCATTAGCTAATAAACTTTAGTTGTGTTTTGACTAGTATCTACCTTGCTTTAAGTTTTATAATACACAATGGGGATGTCTCACCTCAAAGCTGTTCATGACGATGGATAAGGGCTTGTGATTGACCATTGAGTTACAAGAAGTGGTGCATGGTCCATCCCACTCTAGTCACCTTTAGACAGTACTTGGCTGGTTTGACTGTGAGTTAGGTGGTTGGTTTACCACCATTGAACTCTATTGTCAAAGTTCCAGATAATGAGGTGGAGCTTATCTTCATGTATCTTGTCTGATTTGATGTGTCATCACCCTTCACTGGGAACCATATTAAGAGGGCAACATGTATTATAGTTGTATGGAAAAATTTTGGTCCCAAATTGTTGTGATGTCGGGGGGAGGAAAAACTTCATACAGGGGGGATTTTTAAGTGGGTTACTCTGTACTTGGGAAAATCATAAAAAGAGGGAAGTACTGTGTTGTTGGTAGTAGAGCAAGGTCAGCTAGTTGTAATGGAAAAGATGATGGTGATTTACTGTTATCAGTATTAGTATTCCACTTTTTTAAATGTGTAATCTGTTTAGTAAATGTAACCTGTGTTCTTTACAGCTATGCACAGGCTTTGAAAAGGTTCCATGGGTGGTGGAGCTAGGGGTTCTTCTTGAGCCTGCTTATTTTCTGTCTACTGTTGTATTCTCCCCCACTTCCATCTCCCCTTGATGTGTGTCAAACATTCCAAAGCTCTTGTCACTGATAAAGTTGGCATGTGGTTGTGACTACCTGTATTTGTGTGAACTAAAGGCTTAGTTAACTGGGGGACAGTACATCTAACTGTGATTTATGCCCAAGTTTTGTTTCCTGAGACAGCTGCTGTAAATCAAAAAGGCATAATTTCAACATGTTATTACTGTAATAAATAACGATCCATGGTCAGTGCTGTGAATTAAAGTGTATGGTGTAAGTTAAGGTCTGATTGTGCAGGTAAGTATGATGATGGCGAAGCATAAAGAGTTGGAGACAGATGGGAAAGGGAGTCCATCCATGGGACTTATTTTTGTGGCCATAGTGTAAACTGATGCATTTTTTTTTGCATGTTTTTGTATATTAACTGTTTACTGGACTCAAATTTCATCACTTTGTGTTGTTTAAGAATTAAACCAGCATTTGAGATGGCACCTGTTCCACTGGAAGGTCATCAGACTCCGGTTGGGAATAATGTTCCTCAGGAAGGCAATAGAGGGGGTTCAATATCACTTGCAGTGCTTATTGATTTCATCATCCAGCGAACATATCATGAGCTTACTGTGTTAGCAGAACTGTAAGTAAATGCACATTGTATGTTTATAAAAATGGCTACAACAAAAGAGCAGGAGGCATTCGTATATCTCTGATATGTGACGTATTTTCTTGAAACAGATTATTCCTAAGAGCTTTTCTTCTTCTTTTTATTTTTACCAGTCTCACTCTTATTCTTAAACCACATTAGTAGAGTCACTTCCTGGCTATGTAGAACTCATATACCAGCAGAGTGCCCATACATGTGAGTGCACATTTTCTGGTAAGAAATTGAGCTGAGGTCGACTCAACCTTTAACAGAAATGAGTACCAGGAGTATTTTCTGGGGATAAAGGCAGCCAGTGTGTAAGGCTGACAACCTACCACCATCCTGTGCCGTTGTCACAAAATCTGGGAACCTTAACTTCCTGGAACCCTCTGGGCCCCTCCAGGCCTGTAACAGGACTGCTTTACCTTTACCTTTCATATGTATATTGAATGGGACTGTAGTTATGGTAACAGGTGCATTGATTCAGCTTCAAAAAGTGACCACATGCAGAATGATGATTCAGGTGTTGAATGTTGCTGTAAGCTGCAACAAATAGAGAACTGTAATGTCACTGATAATGAATACTTTACTGCATGAAATTTTTAATATGGGTTGGTGTGTTTTGAATTTCAGGCCTTAAATAGGGGTTCATTAGTAAGGGGTGTCCAAAATCATTTGTAACAATGAAAAATATTTATTTGTAATGTGCTTTTTTTTTCTCTTTTTTCTTATAACATTTACAGTCATGGAATTTTAAATACCAAAAGATGGTATAATTCATTCTACTGAAAATGTTGTGTGATGAGTCTATGCAAGTTGGAAATTATAACAAGGTCCTCAGTTATTGATGGACTTGAATTTTTGCAAGTTTCATCATATCACTGTGAGATTTACATCTGGCACTTGTGGTGTTAGTTTACATAACCTTACACATGCTTATTACTGTACATGTTTCTACTTTAATTTCCAGCCTTCCTCGGAAGACGGATATGGAACGTAAGATAGAGATATATAACTTCTCAGCAAGGACACGTCAGTTATTTGTGAGATTGTTAGCTCTTGTGAAATGGGCCAGCAGTGCTTCCAAAGTGGACAAATCAGCAGTGAGTACAACGATTGTGATTTATGTTGTATGTGTTTTTGTAGATGAGTGGTAACGATTTTATTGTGGATGTGCAATGAGCATTTAGTGATACCATATACTTGCATTGTAGGCCTGTGAGCTTACCTTTTTTATTGAAAGATAATTGCACTTTCTTGACATATGTTTCAGGTTCCAAAGAGTTGCATCTATTTTGTTCTCTTGTATTGACTTTTGTAACAGTTATTATTTTCTGTAGCCAGTTTTAAAATTACCACTGAATTCGTCTTTTGGTACCTAACATATATGACAACAAAACTGAGAGTGTGTCACTCTGGCTTCTTATTCACAAGATCCTGTGTTAAAAGTCTGGCTCTACACACCAGATGTTCCTTTAGCCAAATGCTGTGATTGTACCTCAGATTAGCCCATGACAGCTTCCACTGTGTGACTCAGTGCCACAACTCGCATCCTGCCACACAGCCATGTAATGAATTTCTTACTAAACCTTGGTAAAGAATTAGGGGCACAAAGCAGAATGTATTATTACTGACATTTTTATGGCTGGACTCCTCCTTTGTATTTTCAGCACATAATGGCATTTCTGGATAAACAATCACTCCTGTTTGTGGACACAGCAGATATGTTGGCACGAATGGCAAGGGAAACTTTGGTCCATGCCCGATTACCAAATTTCCACATCCCTGCAGCAGTAGAGGTTCTTACAACTGGAACATATTCAAGACTGCCTGCATGCATTAGGGTAAGTTATTTTAAATGTAATATAAAGGTTTGTTGAAAACTGCCTCTATAAAAGTAATGATGAGTAAAATGGATTTCTTTTCAGACTTTTAAATATTTGGGATTATGTTGAGTAAAATTTTTTGTTTGTTTGTGTCTGTGTATATTAGCCATACAGGATTATTAGCAATTGCTGCTGAAATTAGTGCTGAGCAATATAAGCTTGAATTTTTCAAATTTAAATACATAGAGTAATGTTCAGTAAAATGTGTTTGTTAATTTATACTAAATGTACAAGGTTATAGGAAGTAAGGTTGAGTAAATTAAGATTAAGTATGTATCATTGTGTTTCATACAATATTTTTTTTAATGTATGTTTTGTATTAACAACACAGGGTTAATAAAAATTGCTTCAGAAAGTAATGAGAAGTAAAATGCCAAGAAGTATCTTTAAAAACCGAAGTGTGGTGAACTCTTGACTAAATGTTATTAACTGATCATTATGTAAGGTTAAGATGAGGAACAACACCATAAATTCAGTTAAACAGAACAAACAAGAATAAGATAATTGCAGAGTTCTCACTGCCTTTTTTGTTTAGATCTGTCTTCCCAGTGATGCTCAGAGAGTCTGGATATTGTTGTAAAAACCTGCATCTTTAAGTCAGGCACTTTTCCTGTTACTCCAGTTAGGAGCCCAAGGCTCCACAAAGCAATGCCGGCAAACTATGTTTTCAGCTATTGCCTTGACCTCTCTCCAAGTCTTTACTGCTGTTTCAGCTTGTTCCTCTATTGTTGTCTTGCATCTCCTTCTCGGTCGTCCTTTATTACATTGTCCATGGTGGGGGCTTCAGCTCAGAGCCTGTTTCTCTGTGGCAGAGGACTGCTTGCTCAGTGTATGTCTGATCCACTTCCATTTCTCTATTGTAATTTTCACTGCCTCTTCTTTCGTTATAACAAACCATCTTTTAAATGGATAGGAAAATGTGTAAATGCATTATTTTGTACTCTATTGTGTGGCTTGTGGTAGAAGAGTATTTATTGCTTTCAAAGGACCGTATAGTACCTCCTGATCCCATCACCTCTTCAGAGAGGAGATCAACACTTTTGCGACTTAATCAAGTGATTCAGCATCGTCTTGTAACTGGAAATCTTCTTCCACAGATGAGGAATCTGAAGGTAAAGCATTAAATTTTGATAATTGTAATTTAGTGGTGATTGTTGCAATGTGTTTGCAACTGAAAATTGCAAAATTTACATGTCAAGTTTGCCATATTGGTCTTTGTGTCTGCATGCAACCACATGAGAACTGCTGAATGGATTTTCATGAACTTTCATATTGGAGGGTTTTAGTAAAAATGTTTCAAACATTCAGTTTTAATTAAATCTGGGCAGTTGTAACTCACTAAAAACTTAGTGGTGAGAGAATTGTTTTGTATCTAAGATGCAGAGAACATGCAACAACATTTCCCAGGGGAGTTATACATAAGCAGTTATATGTAGCAGAATTGTTACAATGTTCATATATTTGCTACTGTTTTTCAGGAGTAGGTTTTTTGTGTTAATGAAGTGGTTGTTGTTAAGTGAAGTACAAGACATGAGTTTATTTAATCTGTGGGCTGTTTTACAGTGAAACAGAAAAGAGAAGAAGGAATTTCATAAAGCATCAGTAATGACTGTTGTAGATGTTTAAAATATGTGAATTCTAGATGGACTTATACTTGCATTTACTGTATTTCCATCTTGCATTAAAGTGTATTTTCCACAAATGAAAATGAATGAACACACATGTTGCATTATTTGTTGTCCAGTCTTGCATTACAACATACTACTTGAAACTCACGCTGGTTTCAGTGTAATGTGAAAGAGTGATGGAAAGTAGTTGCATGAGAGAGATGTCGAGTATGACACACATCATACTTAACATGACACAGATAACATAAATGAATAATCAAATTAGCATTTACTCACCCTTTTGAAAATTGGGATTTCTGTTCATAGACAGCTCTGTGGGATTGGCTTGTTGCAGGAAAAGACAAGTAACATCGTGTTTCACAAATACACCCAAGATTTTATCTCATGTTTAACTGGATGGGTTCCAATCATTTATTTTTATTGTGTTCTAAACTGATTAAAAAGATGAACAGAAGATCTTGGGCTTTAAGATATGGTTTACAGAGTGACTGTTTTGGACTCAGTGTGTGTGTTATTGAGAATACTTGTAGAGATTCTGGTGTCAGCACAAACTGCAGTTGTCTGTTTCTGCTGGCAGTGCAGTTCATATTTATTAAATTACGTAAAGGCATGTTTAAATGCCTTTACCACAACTTGTGTTGAAGCCATGCCTAGTGTCATGAATGTATTCTTGTATTAGCTAATGTTGATTCTGGACACACACAGTCCCCTAGCCAGTCCCTGCTGTCCAGTGATGCAGGTTCAGCCATCGATCTGAAGGCATGGATTATCAGAATAGATTTTTTGGTGTACCCATGATATGGCAGCACTGTGATCTGCACCAGTCCCAGTCGTAGTTACAATAGTCGTATTCCATACATGTAGCAGTAGAAGGCACAGGAATATGGCTTCTACTATGTTTGCAGTTAAGTTAGCAGCGTGCCAGTTTATGTTGTGACTGTGTGGAACATGAGAGTGACTGAGAACAAGGAACTGGGTGGAAGATGGTATAAATTGGTTACTGTGTTGCGGCAAGCTGATTTGGCTGCAACCCTACAGCTTTAATATGCTTGGTTTAGTGGGTAAAGGCAAGTCTTGCTACTGTTGCTTAGAATAATGAACACACTGGTAACAAGATATGTTCCTTATGTAATTCTCAATGAGAAGCATGCAGTACAGCACTGTATCTGACCATAAACATGAAGTGATTGATGTACATGAACTGCACGTTGGAATTACAGCCTCTGCATGATGACCTGTCAACAGCTACGTGACTTTTGGAAGAAACTTCTGGGACTTGGTTGAACCTCTCTGTGTGTGTTGCACCTACACTTTTGTTTGCATGCATATTTGTGTCCATTTATGTTGGAGGGAAGTGAGTGGGTTAGCTATTTGATGAGGGTGTTGTGTCTGGAAGTGATGCCATTCTAAATTATTTTCTCTTTGTATGTGGGTGTGTTATCATAATTACATTTTGTCTTTTTTTGTAGATTGAGAGTGGTCGGGTCACATTTACTGTGGAACATGAATTTGAAGTTTCCCTTACAGTAATGGGAGATGGACCAAATATTCCATGGAGGTTGTTGGATATTGATATCCTTGTTGAGGATAAAGAAACTGGTGGTATGATATTTATCTCAAAATGAGCTGTAATTTTGCTTTGAATATACATTTTCTTCCTCAGTAGGTTATTCTTTAACCTTTTGGTGCTGAATATTACATACGTAAAGTGCAGGGTGATGCTCACAATACCAATGTTATGTACATGTAACTGCTCTAATGCAGCCCTTTTATTCAGGGGTTATTTAAATTTTGTTCCTCTACACCTCAGTACAGGCATTTAATTCTGGTGCCAAAGGGTTAAATTGTTTTTCTTTAGAAGTTGTTGTATTGGCAGCAGTGTTAATAAATTCCACCTGAGTCATAGTGGCTTAGCTCTATTGCCCCCACAGAGAGCATGTAATGGCTATCAACCTCATGTGTATTTGTCTCGGTAATATTGACTTACATCTGTTGGGTGTGACACTTGCAAGTTGTCCCTATTATCATTTCGTGGATTATGTCTTCATTGTTACAAAGAAACCTTGCATCCTCTGGGAGAAACCATCACAGCTACCATGCTTATGGACACCTGTATTTAGACTGGTGTTTTTGGATCATGATTATAATTAGAAGTTTTTCGCAGGTTAAATTGATCTGTCCTGACTAGCAGTGCGCTGCAAACCACAAACTGATAAATGTTGTGTTGTTATTGTGAAATATTATAGCTCCATTACGAGATAAGGATAGCCGGTCATTTAGTTAGCTCAGTCATTTTTGTGGACTTAAAAGATTTTTTCAAACCAGACATTTGGATTTTGCATGTTTTTATTGTATCTGCAAGGAACTCTATGCAAATCAGTGTTGCTTGTGAATTAATGATGATAAATTTGTAATCTTTTGGCCCTGTAGTTTCACCATATTCATGACATGTGACTTTTTAATGCTAAATTAATTTAAAGAATTTTTTTAATGTTTTCAATTTTGTCGTGTTTGTATTCTTTCTGACCCAAATGAAGTATGAACTTTGGCTTTTGGTGTTTAGCCACCCCAGCTGTTAAAGCTGTTAAATTGCAGCTTCCATCTTCAGAGTGACTGATGTGCAAGGGGGAAGTGGCCTTATAAGTGTGTCTTGCAGTGAGATTTACCAGTGCTGCATGCCCCTCACCCTTACAGTGTGCTGCACTCTGTATATTAACCTCTTCCTTTTCCATCTCATACATTTGGAGATTTGCAGTCATAATATATGCCAAAGTGAAACATCTTCATTATTAGATGTGGCCAAACTCTGAAATCCTTACTTACACATTAGATATGGGCTGCAGCATTGTGAGGACAAGAAAGTGTGAATAGAATTAGTTTTTTACCCCCTGCAGGTGAAATACAGACCAAGTTACACTCTTGTACTGACTTTCTTTGGACCTGTCTGTGAATTTTCAAGTTGAGGCTTTCTGTTGTACCTGTGTTAGGAACTATGTTTTGAAGTGACAGTGCAATGTAATGTGTACAATTCATTGGAGTGAAGAGAATGTCTTTGTTTTTCAGATGGTAAGGCATTGGTCCATTCTCTCCAGGTGCAGTATATCCATCAAGTAATCCAGTCAAGATTAGTTGATAATCCCCAGCCTCTTACTGAGGTCTACAACTGTCTGCACTTTTTCTGTCAGAGTCTTCAACTTGAGGTACGATTTAATAGCAAACCAAATTTAGGCATATCTTTGTTAAATTGGCTAGTATGGTGCCAGAAATGAGTGTGTTAAAATTAAAGACTTTATACCCACTTCTGTACTTCTGCACCAAATATTACCGTCTTTCTTGGAATCAAATGTTGCAGTTAAGTGGGTAGTGTGACTGCTTTATATTTCTGAAATCTCAGTTTCAAATCTTTATTTAAAAACTATTTTGTGAAAGGTTTTCATTGTGTTTCAAAGTACCTCCACAATAATTATGGTATAGGATCCTAAATTGAGTCACAGCTGTTTCCTTCTGCAACCATTCACTGTTTAGCGGTCACATTTCCAGCACTGTTGTTCTGAGCTATGACATTGTCCTTAAATAAACCTCCTTATTTGAGAGCACTGTGATACAGATTTGAGCGAAGTACTCGCTGTCTCTTTGATACTAGGCATTCTTGGGTGTAACAACGGAGGTTATTTTGTCATTGTTCACGTGTTAGTGTATAGAAATGTCCTATAAACCATGAATCACCAGAAATTTGTTGTATTTTGCCATATTGTTGTGTGGTTTATCACATGTAATAATAAATGAAATTACAAGAATAATAACACTGAATTTTTCTGTGTACAGGTACTGTACTCCCAGACACTTCGTCTGTGTAGGGACCGTTTGGATGATCACATCCATGTGGATGAGTACACACCAGGGAAGTGCTTGTCTATTTCATATTGGAGGTAATAAATTATTTCATAATTTTGTTGTTTCATGGTGGATACTGTAATATGTGGAAAATGGGGTTAAGCTTTTTGTTTCTTTTAACACTGTATGTAGTACTCTCCATTTCTGTTTGTTTCTCATGTATGACTTTTGACTTTCACTTTAATAAGAATTTGTCGCTACTTTCCATTGTAGCTGATGCTACCTTTCCTGTATTGGTATGAACCATTTTTTATAATCTCTGCATATCAAGGGAGAAAATGGGAACTGTTGATTTGCTGATATTTAGCTTAGTCATAGTTATTGTAATAGTCTTTAATTTCAAGTCAAAGTAGTCCACTTGCATGTGAATGTCATTGTTGCATGCATGCAATAAGTGCTTTTTTTTTTTGAGAGAGAGAGAGAGAGCTTTATCATTGTAACAAACATATCTATACATTATTGGATATCTGGTTTGTGTTGAACAGTAACAAGCATTGGTATTCTGAAATAATTAATATTTTTCACTATTCACTTGTAGAAGTGGATGCATAATTTTATTTCCAACTCTGCATAGTAATGTGACTCTTTCATTTGATATTCCATATAGCCAAGATGGTCAGGCAGTACAGTGAGTAGGCTAGGGACTGGTTACCTAGTGTACAGTTTCAGGCAGAAGCTGAGATTTTTCTGTATTGTCATCACATCTAGACTAATTTAGCCCTTTCCCCAGGGGTAAAATAGCCAGGGTGTGACATTGACCAAGCTGTAATCCAACCCACCACGTACACCCTCAGTGTGTGGTGCTTAGTTCAACATGGATCTTGGCTGTTACCTCTATTACTCCATAATTTACATTTTAGGGAATTAACCTGCAAAGATCCAAGGTCAGAGTTGGGATATCGACTGACTGTACAAGTGGATACTCACGACCCAGCACGGCCTCTTGCTGTTGTCCATGTTCCGTCACTTGGCAGTAAGGTAAGGTACCATGTTTATATTGTAAGAATCTTCCATTGTAATTAGTGATGGTACCCTTAATTGTGCACACCAATCTGTGTGTATCCTCTTCATAATGATACTGTGGAAAAGGAAAATTCATTGTAGTTTGTGTAGGTTAGTTGGCCAAATTCAGTTTAGATGCTTTTGGATACACTTGACAACTTTGTAACAGGTATTAAGTACATTTTTAGAAATATTTCAGTAAATTTTGAGAGCACCGGAAAGTATTTAGGTAAAAAGTGTTACATGACTTTTTCCAGAAATCTAGGAGCCACCTCTAATTTCTAGGTGCAAGAGGGTGACATGCAGTAAGTTTCACACTGAGGACCCACAAATATTAGGCACCATGGTACAAAATCAAGTCACCTGGGTGGTTTACATTGGATTTGTGCACCCCTATGTTAATATTCATGATACTTAACATTATGAATATTTACAGCAGGTCACATGCCTTATCCCATTCCTGCTCTTAGTTTCTTAGTGAAATTATCTGATGTGTGAGCTTTATTAAGATCACTGTCACATCCATGAGGACTGTAATCTTGCTACTTATTGTTGTAAGAACTTAAAATATGAAAACTTTATTTACTACTTCACAGGAAAGTGAAATTGCAGACAGAGCCATAAGATCCGATTTGTTATCCATGGAGCGTCTTTTGGTGCACACAATATATGTTCGGACACGGAGTCGTCTCACAGAGCTGAAACAGGAATTGCAAACCATGCTGAAAGATGTGGAATGTAAGGACCATTGTCTTTTGTATTTTTTGATACATCTTTTGTCATGTGCAACATTTTCCATCAAAAATCTTTTATTAGACTTATGGTCAGATTTGTCTTTGGTTGCATCTTTAAGGATTCTTATAATTATAACACTGAAGCTTGGCATATCATGCCCCACAGTGCATGTCAGGATGCTACGTGGGAGGTTGCGGATTTTGGAAGAAGTGGAGAAGAAACAGATTGAGAAAGAGATCAGAATAGCTGAATGCCTCAGACAAGAACTGTGTTTGGTTAGGTGCTGAGAAAGATGTCAGTCATCAGTTGTTACCTCTCTGTTGACAATGACCTTGTTATGTGTTACGTTTCCTGCATTGAGGAGTAGAGTGATTTTCAATGAAGACTTGCCTTTTCAGGTCATCTACAAGGTTCTCCCGCTATCCTGTCAGTTCCAGTGCTGCAGCCATGCTTGAGAGCTGAGCAGCTTCTTGTGACTGTTGACACACACACTGGGATGTTGCAGTGTCATGTGCCGCAGTATGATGCTCCTCTTATACCTGAATTGCAAACGGCTCTAAATGGAGATCATTCTCGCCTTCCTACATTGGTTTCTGAACTGCGGTATGGCTTGAATATGGTGTCATATGAATCCCTAAAAAGTATAATTGAATTTGGGAAACCTACCTTCATTTAGTATACTTCAGTGCTATTGTTTAGATTTGTAATAAATTGCATTTTAACATTTCGACCCTTATATACTTTGGTATGTATCAGCCTCATAACTTGAATGTAAAATAGTAGCTTACCTCTGTTATGGTAGTCTTGCAAGAATTACAAGTGTTTTATGAAGAAAATCTGTTTTTTTCCCTCCATATTTGGAAGTTGATAGATAAGTGTATGAACACACTTAGTATAATACAAAATCCACTAGTTTAGCCAAATATTTGGTCTGTTTTGAGGGAAGTATTCTTGGAAATTTGAAAGGCATGGCAATTGGCTTTATTCTGTGGGGGCAAATGTATGAAGTTTTTTGGATATAGTTTTTTTGGTGGGGTGGTGGGGGGGGGGGGTTGGGTTGGTGCGGTGCATGGGGGGGGGTTTCAGGCTCTTGGTTGTTTTTCTTTGAAGATTTTGTTTCTGGTGATACTGGAAACTTTGTCATGACTGT
>Ga0123352_10000648_pt1 | contig 42751 bp, 31 predicted proteins | sample TergutLab28metaG_FD_89700 | JGI IMG/M metagenome (GOLD analysis project Ga0123352, IMG submission 89700) | Labiotermes labralis P1 segment gut microbial communities from Petit-Saut dam, French Guiana - Lab288 P1 | ecosystem: Host-associated > Arthropoda: Insects > Digestive system > Gut ... | reverse complement strand
TTTTTTACCCATTTTTCCCTTTTGTTTCCCGTTTCCCCTTTTTGCTCGCCATCTCCATTTCTTTTCCCCCCCCCCCCACTGTGAATTATACTGTTAATTTTTTACTCACAAGTTCATATTTTATTTAAATTTTATGCTTTCCTGAAATATTTATCAAGTGTAGTTTTTCTTTTGCATTTTTCAACAACAACAGTTACAGTATACATCTTTGTATTCAATATGATTTTCTCTACTTTCTCTGGGACGTGTATGTTGCTATGTAGAAAATGGTCATACTTTTCCAAGTATTCCATGACCTCATAACATGTGGGAATATACTGACAGTCATAAGCCACTTAACCACCCATTTCAAGTTCATCTGGATTATGATTGACCTTGCCACACAGCTGGTCTAAATCTAGCACTCCACATGATGAGAGGTGTCATCTGCTATCACAGACTCTTCGAAAATGGGCCTTATATTTAGATTCTTTTGGAAACTATATGATGCATCACAGCTTACTTCATTATAACTATCCTCCTGTTGTTCTGCAGGTACTGCATTTATGATGAATCCAGCCTTCCTAAGACAGTAGGTAATTCTTTATTTATGAACTGAGCTCCAGGCCATTGCACGCATATACACTGCATCGAACAAAGACATTTTGTAACTGTCTTCAGTGAAATTAAGTCTCTTGCAGCCATCTCAGAACAAAGCTTCTATGAAACTTCTGTTTCAAGGCCTTGATGATACCCTGATGCATAGGTTGCTGAACTGATGTCATGTTTACAGGAATGTTAAACCACTTGCATGTTTTTAAAGTTCCCTACATCTGTTGGGTGAGCAGGACAGTGGTTGACAAATAGGAGTATTTTGCTTTTCTTTGATGCCTTTATCCTATCAAGAGAAAGCTGAAGTTCATGGAAGATCTCACACGTCATCCAGGCTGCCTTATTACTACTGTAGGTGGATGGCAGACACTTCATATTTTTTAAATAATGTGGTTGTTTTGATAGTTCTGTGACAAGGAGTGAGAACTCACTTGTTCCATCCCAATTCATACACACAAGAATGATGTGCCTTTTTTATATTCACCTTTATGTCTTTGCAGCTTGCTGCTTTGAATATGTATGATTTGTCTGGCAGCATGTCATAGAACAATCCACATTCATCAGCATTACTCATGTCCTTGGGTGAATACTTTGCCATGAGATTTGTGAAGAAATATTTCTTTCCAGTCTTCTGCTTCTTCTGGATTAATGCTGTGTATCTCACTTTAGCTTTCTTTTAACAAGACCAGAACATTTTTAATCCTATCTGTCCATCTATTGGATAGTCTGAATTCAATATTCAATATTATTGCAAATTCTTCTGCCTTTTGCTTTTAAGAATAGGTCTATCAATTTTTAAGGTCAGCACCCATTTTTGTCAGAACCGGTTCATAAGAATTGCTTCTACCATTTCACATTTCAGTGTTTTCATTTTTCTGTGCCCAGCTGTTCTGTTAGTGGCTCTTTAAATATTTTGTTTCTGTTTGACATGATTGTGTTAAGAGTTGCCACGAGGAATGCCTAGTTCTTCAGCAGTTCTCATTTGAGGGACATCTGGAATGCCATCACCTTTGTATTATGTTCCATTTTTTGATTATTGGGAGTGGTGTGCATTTTACGTCCCTATTTGATATGGTCATACTAAAGGACATGTTTTATAAAATTAGTGACAAAAAACTAATGACAGAGTTAATGCAGCTTTATACTCAGTTAATTGAAGCATTCAGTTTACGATTAGCACTGACATGAAACAACCATAACAATTTCAGGTTAGAAACCATGTTGCACCTACATGTAATTTTATCCATGCCTTATGGGATTGAATCCAGAGATTCTTATGTTTTACAAGTCCAGAAACAGATGTTACAGACAAATTTCTTAGCGTGTTGCTAGGAGAACACCGATTTTCGATGAGCAGTAGTAGACATGTTTGTCATTTGTTCAATAATTAATCGCTCTGCTGAATGAACACTTGCACACATACACAAAATACTTGTTATTGAAATACAGTACAAAGCAGCTGCAATCACAATGCACTCCATTAAAGCCACATTCCATAAAGTTGCTTCATGCAGTGTGAATTACATGTTTGGAACAACCTTGGAGATTAACCTATACACACTGACAGCATCATTTTGACATTGTATGTTAGGAACAGGTGGTTTGAATGGAAATCTGGGGGAACTGTTCAAGATTTTTATATGGAAAATGAGTTAAATGGGTGGAAAAATTTTCTGCATGATGACATTAAAAGGGCAATGTGTATGTTCATCATAGAGGAACATACTCGTACCACATTATCCTGACATCTTTGGTGGGAAAATTTCTTAATTGGAATTATCCTAAATGAGTTTTACTGCCTAAGAAGTGGTCATAATAGGTCTTCCCTAAGATCCAGTTCATTTGCTTATTCAAATCCTTTAACATATTCACTTCTATCACGTATGAATCATCAGTAGGTTATGTTATGTTGAACTTTGTAGGTTTCATTTTCTTTAAGTGTGTTACAGTTACATTTTGCAATGACAGAATTCTTAACTCTTTCCACTCAGATATCAGATTTCAAATATGGTTGCCTAATTCATGTAACGGGCAGCTCCTGATCACCAGCTCTAACTCTCATAGCTGTGAGAGTTTTTACGTGTCTGAGAGCTGCTGTCATTTGTTGGTAGCCAGGAAAATCCAAATGATAGGTGACTAGCAGTGCAATTAATTTGAATGGAGTTAGTTTAAATTTAATAAAAGGCTAATTTTTTTACAGCAACTCCACCTGTTGCAGAAGTGCTTTCTTCCACTCCAGCCCCTTCAGAATGCAACTCTTGCCCTGGGTGGCATAATGAAGAATCTGTAACTGCAGAACTATGCCAGTGTCCACATAGTAAATTTTGGAATGGAGAGGCCTGTGTAAATCGAACAGAATGTCCGTGCTATGTGGGATATATTGCTTATTCAGTGGGAATGTTGTATGACTCGCAGGATTGCAAAGAGTGTGTCTGTAAGATTGGAGGCATTCCAAGCTGCAAAGAAAAAATATGTCCTCACTGTGAGCAGGTATAATAAAATTTGGTAATTCAGTGAATTACAGGTATTCTGTAGTGCATATGTAAAATTGGATAATGCAGTGGAACTCATTGATGACGACACTGCTCAAGATGTTTTTCTTCCTTAGATGTTAGAATAATTTTGAACCAAATTTTCCCATTGGATTAACATATACTTTGCCCTTTTCATACATTTCCCATTTAAAAGTGTTTCCATCCTAAAACAACCTTCATGAATTTCCACCCCTTGAATGCTTTTTTCACATTAAAATATTAAATTAATTCCCCAGTTTTCCACTCATTCAATTGTTTCAAACATACACTGATGAAATGTTGCTCTCAATATCTGAAGGCTTCTCTCCAAGGCAATTTTCATTTCACATGATATGTCTAATGTGACTTGCTGGCAATGTGTATATCTTATTTGTTAGTGAAGCCTGTTAAGGCTACTATGCATGGCTTATAGTGGATCCCTGTGATAATGTGAGCCCCTCTATAGGATTTTTATATTAGTGGAATCAACTATAAAGTATTATTTTTAGTGACAGTTTATTTTATATTAAAAGTTAAGTGTCTAATCTACTATTAATTAATTAGTTATTAGTAAAAATTAATATATCAAGAATTTATAATTTGTTAGAACTTAAATTACTATTAGTATATGGAATAATGTCAGAAGTTGGCCTATTCCTTTGTTACTGATATTTTTTAAGAAGCACACAGAATTCATTTCTTTAAAAATGAACTTGCGGTAATTATATCAAGTAGTAGTCCATATGTAAATCTGAAAGACAGGGGGGGATGATGATGTTTACCACTCTGTATTTCACTCCTACCACTATAAAGTCTTCGTCTTCATTGTATGATGTTTACCCATGAAATATGTATGAATCCCATTACAGTTGCAGTATTGTTTACCAAGTTCAACTGTGCATATGGTAGTCACTAAATCACTAATTGGTTGTCCTTCCTTTTGGTGGGGGAGCATAAATTCAGTGTGTTCAAATACTCTTGTGGGCAACAGGTATGTCCATCAATCTGTGGGTTGCCCATTACTGGTGCAACTATTTTCTTTCCTGTACTTTGAAGTATTCTGTGTGCAATATTTAATGCATTTTATGTTCACTTATTTAACAAATGATCACCATGGTTACTATGTTATTATTTATTTATTTATTATCAATTATAATTCAAATGATCCACAAATGTGGATATAGAATTTGTCATTATTCTAGGAATAAGAAACAGTCAACACAGATATAACAACTACTATACAAAGTATATACAAAACTGATACATTACATGATTAAAAGAGTCTATAGTTATGTAGACATAATTACCAAGATCATTCAAACATAACAACCAAGATCACTCCTAGAGGTCCAGTCAAAATATTCTTCAAGTGTATAAAATGAACCCACTAAAAGAAACCTTTTGAGAGTTAGCTTAAATTTTTTCACATTCCAAGATAAATTTTTAATATTTTGAGGAAGGTAATTGAAAATTTTTATTCCTGAGTAATAAACTCCTTTTTTGTATTTCATCAGTCTTGTTAAAGGAGGATGTAGGTCTGACCTATGTCGGGTTCTAATTGAGTGAACATCAGAGTTTATTGTAAATTCATGTATATTTTTAACTACAAACAATAGTATTGACAATATGAACTGCGAGTGCAGCGGGAGGATATTTAACTTTTTGAACAACTCGCGACATGACACTCTATTGTGTACCTTCATGATAATTCTTATTACTCTCTTTTGCAATTTGAAAATGTTACTACTGTAGGGCGAGCTTCCCCAAAAAACAATACCGTACGTTATAATTGAATGTACATAAGCAAAGTAGACTGTTCTTAAGTTTTTTGTAGAAATAATGGTTTTCAAAATCCTAATTACATAACACGCTGAGTTTAGTTTAGAACTTAACTGTTCAATATGTAAGTTCCAAGATAGTGTACTATCCAAGGTAAGACCCAAAAATCTTGTACTTAACATATTCGTAATAGGGTTACCTTTATAACTGGGTTGTATCTCTATGAGAAACTTTGATTTTGTAGAGAAATGCATATAATATGTTTTATTGAAGTTTAATACTAGTAAATTTGTTTGGAACCAATTGCTTATTTTCTCAATTACTGTATTTATTTCCTCCTTAAAAGCTGAAATTTTAGGATGGGTAATAATTATACTAGTGTCATCTGCAAATATAGTAGGTTTAGATATATGCGTATCATTTATTATGCCCGGCAAAACTGGCACAAATTTTAAGCTGCTCTGAATTCAGAAAAAGCTGGACAGTATAGGTAAGGTGGATGCTAAACCAATGTTCCTGTCACAAAACTCTCTAAAAGAATGGCACTTTTATGTTGTCATGTAAACATGGTTCTATCAAATTAAGATGTAATATTCAAACACTCTGTAAGTGGACAGCAAAACCAGGAAGAAATAAAAATGGCAAAATATGAGAAATAGTAGTTACAGAATGGTTCCAGCAAGCAGTGCATTTTTTGTCCATCAGTTCTTCCCACAAAAAGTGTGTTTTCCTGTGATCAAGAATCTGTCAGAATCACTGAAGAAGGGGGGTTTAATATGTGATTTGATGGTGACAGTTGTTTACTTAATGCGAAATTTATATGGAATAATACTCTAGTGTATTTAATGTCAGTTTCAGTATAGAATTCTGAAATAATAAGACAATTAAACAATTGTGGCTTTAAGAAGTCTTCTTACTTAATAAACCAAATTTGATTAATTTTTCAAAAAGTTCTCAACAGGGTTGCACTGAATTTTGAATAAAGAGTATTGAAGAAAAGCACAGTGGTATAGTAAGACATGTAATGAGTGAGTAAAAACACAATATGTATTTTACTTGAATCAAGAACAAGACCATAGTTAAGTAATTTAATATTTAAATTTTGATAATGAATATGTAATTGCTTTGGTCAACAGGTGTTTTATACACCTACAGTATTGTAACATGTGGGTGGATATAATTCTTTAAAATGTTAAAGGAACTTCAAATAATGATGTACATGCCTCCTTTTTTGTGTGTGTTAACACGGTGGTCTGATGATGGTACCTTATTTGCTGAAACATGTCATCAGGGGCTGCAGTTACTTAGTTGATGCTGACAGATAAAAAATGTAATTTGAAGTTGTTATTTTATTTCAGCTTTGGATATGAACATTAAATTCTTCTTCCTGTTGGTAAATCTTTGAACTAAACTGGAAAAAGAAAGTTGCAAATGAACCTAATTTCTCTTTGCTGTAGCATCTGCAGAGAGTGCTGACTCCTTCATGTGGCTGTATTTGTAAGCCCTGTCCACCTGGTACAGTTCTCTGTCCAACAAGCAACATTTGTATCAATGCTACATCTTGGTGTGATGGTTTGGAAGACTGTCCTGATGATGAGAGGGAATGCACTACACCATCTGTCCCATCTGCTGCTACAACACAGTTCACAACACAAATAACTCCTGCAGTAACCCCACGTGAGTTTACTTGGCTATTGTTATAAAATACTGAAAGCAGCATTCTTATCTTATCACTGTCATTTAAGCAGTTTTGAAATGGGTATCCATTTGGGAATAACACATGGCTTTTTCTGAACTAAATTAAAATTCTACAGTGATGTGATTTGTTATGAGTTATGTCATAGTTGAAGACAAAAGTGTTGCATGATTATAATCACTTAACCAAGATGTAGCTAATTAGCCACATCTTGGTTTGCTGTCCCCTGTGTTGTATAACCTCTTGCTGCCAAACGACCTATAAAGTAGTCACGGACACTGCATCAAAGTTTGAAGGAATTTTTGTCACGCCTATCGGATACGTCTTGAGTTTTGTTAAGCTGCAGTACCCTTGAAGGTCACAATTTCTTTGTGGAGCCAGAATGGACCTCCTCCACCTCCTAAACCCCTCCAAATACCCTGATTTATATGTCAACAAACAGCAACTGTGCATTTACCCCAGCTGACTAATATGGTTCAGACTATTTTTGTTTCTTGCTTACACTGGAGTTCAGTGTGTGTTGATGAAACGAACACTAATTTTTAACCAGAAAAGTATTCGGTGGCATACTGTACCCATATAGTTCAGACAAAACTAGTGCTCAAAAATTGGAGATATCAACAAACATCATTGTTTACAACTACAGGAGGGCCCACAGACTAGTGCTGGGATACTCTGTAGGGGTTGTGGGGCAGTAACATGCAACACACAGGCATTAATATACTAAAAACTTCTTGGGCACCCTTGAAGAGCTGGAATTTTATACAGTAGTCACATTGTACCTTTAGATCTGTTTTGCTGTCGCTGTAGAAGAAGCTCGTATCTTCATGGCATTAGGTTTCTGCAACTGTGCCCAGTCATAGAGAAGAGTCTAAATAAGGCTGACAATTGTAGGCATTCAGAAATGGCCACCAAGAAAATCAAACTCAAGGAGGAAGCCATCAGCGAAATTCTGGTTTTTGACACCAACTTGGAATCCATTGCTGAGGCTAGTGATGTTGAAGATGATTTTCAGGAAGAAGAAGAGGAACAACAACAACAAGCCTCAGCAGAAGTTGAACCACAGGCTGCAACAAGTGGCAGAATACCAACCTGGGAACCGCCTCAGTGAAGGAACACAAATATTCATCCTTTCTGTCATTGCAGAAAAAGCTATGAAAAATAGTGAGGCTTCACACATTAACAAAGACAGCTTACACTGTCTGTGTTGATGTTGTTTTTCACAGAAATTTTTCAACTGCTGGTGCAACAGACAAATGTATACTACCAGCAAAACTTAGACAGACAAGACAGACCTAGCCGCTGACTGCCTCACATTACATTGCCAGACATGGTGACTTTCATTGCCTTAGCATTGCAGATTGGACACAAATTAAAAGACACATTACATGACTACTGGTCAAAACTTAGATAGGCACACACTCTGTTTTGTGGCGAGACCATGACACGAGACAGATTTTTACACATACTGCATTTTCTGCATTTTGCAGACATTACAGAGAGACCTGATGAAGGCAAAGAATATTACTGACTATTGAAACTAAGGACTGTCTTTGGCATGCTGAATGAGGCTTCTGCTAAATTCTATAACCCCTCGGAGCATTTGGAAGTGGACAAGGTAATTGTAAAATTCAAGGGCAGGGTTATTTTCAGGCAGTACATCCCAAAGAAAAGAAAACATTTCAGAATCCAAATTTACACACTCTGTGATGAATCAGGTTATACGTATGACATTAGTGTACATGGGTGGAGACTCACAATCCGCCACTGACAACATGACTGCAACACACGCAACTGTTAGACATTTGGCTTGCAGAGTTGAAGGCTTAGGACACAAAATATTTATGGACAATTTCTTATCATCGCAAGACTTTTTTATGACTTGGGCAGACATAAAATAAGTTCATGTGGCATGGTTCAGCCCAACAGAAAAGACATGCCTCTTGACTGTGGACCAAAACAACTGAAATTGAAAAGGGGTGATGTAAGGGTGCAGACCAGGGGAGGTTTGACCACATTAGTTTGGAAGGACAGACAAGTAGTTGACATGTTGACTAACATGGACCCAATACCAGGAAATTTTTGTGATGAGAGCAACGGCCCCATGAAACCTCACATTGTGGAATGTTACAACCTGCACTTGGGTTATGTCAACAATTCTGTTCGCATGGCCAGCAGCTAGTCAATGAGTCAACATATCTTCAAATGGACCATGAAATTGTTTGTCCATCTTCTGGATCTAATAGTACTCAACAGTTGGATTCCGTTATATTCATGTGGTGCAAAATATACCCACCAAGAATTCGGTCTCCTTGTGGTGAGGAATTTGATTGAAGAAGCTAGAAAACGCCAAGATTTTCCCACTCCTAGATTGGTTGGAAGACCAAGTGTGGCTGCAAAAAATGTTGTGTGACTCAAGAGCCGCCATAACCAACACTGACCAGCAAAATCATCCACCAAACTCCACTGCCATCTGTGTTCATCTCATGGCCAGAGAAAGGGCATAGTGCGTAAGTGTGCCAAATGTGACATGGGCCTGTGCATAGTGCCTTGTTTCGTGGAATATCACAACAGATTAAATTTGTAAATCACCCCCATGAATACTGTGTGTCATGATAAAACAGTGATCCAAGGTGTCACAGACCTGCAACAACCAGAATTATGTGAGTAATGAACTATTTACATCACATTTTATATAATGCATGCAATTCACAGACCTGTTTATTATAAAAATAGGTGAACATTTTTCTAAAATTAGCCAATTCATAAGCAGATTGCAAAATTTTATTTCCTTAAATTTGAAGGAAAAGCTTATGAGATATGCCTTCTTTTGTAAGAGTAAACATTAAAAATTAAAATCCCCAGTTAAAAATTTTGGCAGGCTGCCATTGTGCAGAGGGATTTAAATTGGCATTAAAAGGATAATATCGGGGTGCTGATAAGTTCTTATCCCGACCAGGAAGTAAACAAGCTGCGCCTGTCATACGTGTGATGGGCAGAGGAATGGATTGATTTGGCTAGGGTAGGGACGGGTTGTGGACACTTGTGAATGTGGTAATGAACCTCCAAGGTCCATAAAATGCAGGGAATGTAGCTTGTTTCCTTCCTGGTTGGGCTAACAACTTATCAGCACCCCTGTATCTTTCCGTTAAAGAAGTCTAAAAACCTTATGACCTGTTGTATTATGTACCATGATTATTAACTGCGCTTATTTGGTTTGTATTTTTGACATGGTGTATTGATATTTCAGCCCCAATGTGCCCACCACCGAAATGCCCAGAAGGATTCAAAGTGTCCTTAATAGAAACTGATTGGCTTGAGACTCCAGATGAGTCTTCTACATCATTGAAGGAAAGATTCAAAGGTGTGTTCCTCTCAGATCCAGTTTATTAATATCCAGTACCTGTGCAGAATTACTTAAAAATGATACATAAGTGAAATAAATAGTCATGTATAAAGCTGAGGGGGCAACTACTGTGAAATCTTGTTTTAACAAAATAATCCATTTGACAAAATTGTATTCATTTAATAAAATTTAATTACAATGCAACTTCACAATTATCAGAATGATGGTTATATACATGTTAAAGAAAAGGAAGAGACAAACTAACGTTGTGTACTTAGTAAAGAATCCACAACTTTTTTCAATGCTGCCGGTTTTAGTAGTGATTTCTCAAAGAAATTCTTGGCGAGTTTTACTGCCCTCAAATACAGAATCCAGAATTTATTTCTTGGTCATTACAAATTGCCAAAAACTTTGTGCCATGTTGGATACTTTTATATCAGTAATAACACCTTCATCATTGCTGTCATTTTTAACTTCCACATCATCCAGTGTCATGTGGCCAGATGACCCATGTCTCTCTATCAAGTTTCCTGACATTATTGTCCCCTCTGAAATCTTCATCAAAAATGTCATACGTATCCACAACAAAAACATCATTCAATACCACCTCAACATGATGTATATTTTCTGGCACAAATGTTACCAGCTTTTCAAAATATTGATGCCAATTCACTTTCAGTTTCAATTTCACTTTTGCATTTCTCTTGCAGCACAATTACAGCTTTGTCACAGCTATTCACAGTTAAAAGAGTACCAAATGCTTTCCAAGCCATAATGAACATCTGATCATCCAGAATATTTATGTTTATGCCATGACCCACTGAAGTATTGGCCAACATTTGCCATGATAGCCATGATCTGTAGTGTGCTTTAGCAGCATGGATTATCCCCTGAAAAAATGTGCAAAATGGAAGTACATTTAGGTAACAGGAACACATCTTTACTGTTCTCAGCATTTTGTGGCACATTCTTATGCATCCAACAACTGTCAGTTAGAGGTAGTATGTTTCACTTCTTGCCTACATTTGGTATTTAAATGAGAGTATCCACTCTTTTAATGTCCCCTGCCATCCAGGTCTTTATACTGTGACAATATCTTTAACACAAACGATACGGTTTTGAAACTCTGTGAATTTTTGTTTGTGGTGCTTGAAGCTGGGGAAATGTGTCAGAGAAATGTGTAAGGAAATCTTCATTATCATTATGAATATGGGTGGACATTGTGTGGCATACTGTTCAAAAACAATTGCTGTTAGAGCTCATAAGACATTGAGATGCATCTATGGTCATGTAGCATACAGCAATCAGTACTGTATCAGACAACAGCTTACCATTGAGCATTACCAAATGTGTGTAAGATCTAGTAAACCCACCTTTAGGTCACACAGCTTTATCAAGTGGTGAGTAAATGCCTTTTGTGTTTTTTTTTATTTTCGTTGTCATACCGTGCATGTTGTCAAGTCACTCAATTATTTTACCAACCACTGCACTTATATGAATTTATAAAATTTACACATTAAAACATTAAAAACTCTCCGACATGTTTCAGTCCTAGGACCATCATCAGGGAGCTATATTGTCCTTGCTAATGTTACACTATTAAAAGTCATATTAATTTCACTATTCCAGTTGGTTTTGTGGCAGCATGTCATGTTGTGTTGTGTTGCCAAGAGTGCCCTGTTATGGATGTGCCACAAAACACAGAACGCACATCCATAACAGGGCACTCTTGGCAACACAACACAACACTGCATGCTGCCACAAAACCAACTGGAATAGTGAAATTAATATGACTTTTAATAGTGTAACTTTAGCAAGGACAATATAGCTCCCTGATGATGGTCCTAGGACTGAAACATGTCGGAGCGTTTTTAATGTTTTAATGTTTTAAGGTGTAAATTTTATAAATTTATATAAGTGCAGTGGTTGGTAAAATAACTGAGTGCCTTTTGTGTTATTAGTAGTGTGCACCACAGTGTTTTGACTTCAGAGCTCAGTACTGAACATTATGGCAGCTCAGTTGTGAATGTGTGTTTACATTAGTTGATTTGGTTGAACATCTACCCAAAATGAAAGCTGTATCTATGTTGTTCAATGTCATTTTCACTCACTTCCACCAAAACTGTTACAAGAGACAAATTAGACTGACAATCTATGTGGTGATAATTGAAGTTTTTGAAGATAGGAGATGTTAACATGGGCAATTTATTCATAAGCCAGCAATAGAATGTAATGTAGAGGGAGTCTCTACCTTAGTTGAATTGAAATACTGGCTGATTGATCATGTTGAAACATTGTGTCATTTGTCTTTGATTGAGAAATGGAAACATGACTTTTCTACTTTAGTCGAATCAAATGCTTGCTGTCTGATCACATCTAAACACGGTTTCCATTTCAGTTTTGGTCATGTGGTTAAAGTCATGCAGTAAATGCACCTTAAGCAGCGCTATCATGTAGTAGTAGTGGTATGAAATGTGTCACTGGGCAAACAATCCTTTGCAATTGAGATGAGCGTGGTTTTCTGTCATAGTGTTTTATGCATGGGATGATTGCCCCCACACAGTACCATGGCCATAAACATTATGCACATTCTTATAGTTCTCCACACTGAGCATACCTTTATAGTCCAATGTAATTCTTTTCTTCTCTCCCCTTCTCTTGCCTCATACATGAAATGGTGGATATCATAAAATGTGCCTCTCAGTTCATTGATTTTGTTTTTACAGATTTAATTTCTTTGACTACCTGGTGTGTTGGGTGCTTGATGTTTTATTCTGTTAAATGTTTTTGTTACAATGGTATTGGTTAAAGTAAGACCTTATTACATAATGGTATAGAGTAAATTTGTGGGGTCTGGAAAAAATTCAATTATACTGAAATACTCTGGTTTTTGTTAAATAAGATTTCACTGTACTGTACTTATATCTTTGGTGAAGAGTGGAGACAAAAGCAGGTGAAACACTGCATGGATAAACATAATTTATTTTATACACATATCAAATTTATGACTATCTTTTTATTCTCTCCTTACAGTAGTTTTTTTTTGGTCTACCTAGAGCAGTCACTATTAGCACAATTTCAAAAGTTCACAGATACTTTTTATTTTCGTAGTTCTGTAACAATAGTTCTTTTTTTATCAGTTACTGCTAATGCATCTCAGATCATGGCACCAGTTTTCATAAATTTTAATGTACAGGCAGGTATCATTTTACACCATTCCTGCAAAACATCACTCAAATCAAACACAAAATTCCCATTTAAAACAGTTTATTTCCTGGTGGTTAGGGCTTTAACAACCTCATCCTATATTGTGTGTGACTATACACCAGTGGACATACAGACCTGTGGAGTATATATGTACTGTATATACAGTATATATACATACATTTCTATACAATATATTTATTTATTTTTAATGGAATAAAAATATTAGAGACATCCATAGATTTTGGTGTATTCGATATGACTGTTGTTGTCTTGCTACATAAACACTTTACTTCCTAGTTTAGCACTTTCTGTAATCCTATCAGCATTATCATAAATTTACATACACTACAATGAGTGAATCTACCATTACAGCATATGTCAGCAATTTGTTCTCCTTTTTCAAATTGGCATACAATGTCTAATTTCTTGCCAGTACTGCTTGTCTTTTGCTGAATTTTCACTTGAATTACACAAGGTGATATAGATTTATGTTTTTAATCATTTTGGTAACAAAAGCCAATGCTCCAGTGTTGTTGAAGCAGGAAGTATATTACCTGCATGATTATCACCAGTGTAATCAGTCCATACATGTGACTCATGGCGTGACAGTAACATCACTGTCTGCTAGTCTCCATCACAAGACAAGTGCAGCAACGGATTGTGTATGCCAAATTGCGTTAAACTGAATATTATTGCATGTTGTCTATGCTATATCACATTAAACTGAAAATTATCTCATAAATTAAAAAATTGGCATAAATTTTTGAGTCATATTACAGCAAAATCATGCAAAATGAAATTGTGCAAAATGACACTTGCCTGTATTTGGTTTATGTAAATTCATTCAAAAGAATTGTTTATTTTTTAAATTGTTTGTGCTTTCGATAGTTCATAAGATTTGAGGTTTTCATGGCAGTGACATTAAGATTATTATCTTCTATTATGTGACATAGTGTAGTCCGGTAGTTACAATTGTTTCAGAAGAAATGTCTGTCTCATTCTTCACAATTTCTTCCAGAAGATGGCAACAGCAGGCTTCTACAAAATGTTGTTACCTGTCTACAAAGCCACACTGTGTTGTCATTGAGGACCTGCCTTGACAACCTCAAATCTCATGTTCAGATTGTTGTCATAGCCACTTAAGAATTGTTTAAGTTGATTTAAGCATTCTGAGAAGTGACACTGTGTAGGGTTTCATAAGACTTGAATCCTCAGAAACATTGCTGTGAGAATCTCAATTCTCATAGCTCTCAAAGTGAAGGAAAAGTTTTCCACAGCAGTGACTGAGAGGGTTGCTGTAGTCCAGTATGGGACACCATGTTGCCTGGTAAAAGGGTTCCAATGTTTGGAGGAATGTGATGCCTCAAATCATCATTGTAAATGAAGAAGATTACTTCCTGAAACAAAGAACTGATGTTATAGTAGTCTGTGTGTGTGGTAGACCAGAGCCACTTCTACCAGACTGTAGAGCATCACATCCCACAAGATAGCAATTTGAACTCTATTTCTCCTCTGACATTTTTTCAATGCACATGCACTCACATTGGTGTTGTTTGCAACCGGCCCAGATTGAAGGAATACAAGTTAGATATCATGACTGATGCTGATATGTCATCACATTTTTTAAGTTGTTGACCTTGTCCATCTGTTACAGTTAATTATTGAGTGATATTTCCTTTTATAGGTGTAAAGGGTGGAAGGAAGAGAGGAAGAAATGATACAACTGTACCAAAACCTCAGAAACTTTCAAATGGAAACATTTGTGAGGAATTTACATGTGTATCTATAAAAGAATGTACCATTCCTAAATGTCCACCTAACTATATACTCCACACTGTCAATACGAAGAATAATATTAAGCTTAAATGTCCCATCTATTCTTGTGTTCCTCCTCCACTCCCACATGCTACTTGCAATATCACAGGTCGAACCTTCCACACATTTGATGGTACTGAATTCAAGCATGATGTTTGTAACCACATTTTGGCACGTGACCTTAAATATGACAACTGGGATATCTCAGGTAAGATTGTGTTGATAGTGAAGTTCAAAAAGTGTCAGTACTACAAGAGTATCATATGAGCAGAAATGGTATGGTTTGTGTGTTTCAGTATACAAGGACTGTCACAAAGAGACTGATGTTTGCAAATGGAATCTTGTTGTAGTACAAGATGAAAATGAGATCCAATTCCATCCAGATTTCAGTGTGGATTTTAATTCCCACAGATACAGTATTGAACAGGTTTGTACTTTGTTGCTTTACAGGTGCAAAACCTGTAACTGCTGAAGAGTTTTGTTGTTGACATAGAAATCATCAATAGATATATCACCATAACTAATTATTTGGCAGACATATCAAGTGGTTAAGCTCTGCGGATATGGAACATTTTTCTAAGCCCCTTTTATCCAAGGTTATTGTCTTCTGGGAGTCCTTTTTGCACTTGTGGTGGAATAAGACTGTCTTTGTGGAACTGTAGCCACTAACATACCTATTATATGTTTGACATGATAGTTCTGTAAATATGGAGCACTGATGGAATGCAGCTGACAGGAGAAATCTAAAGTACTTGGAAAAAAAACCTGTCCCAGTGACATTTTGCCCATCATAAACCTGATGTGGATTGCCCTGGGAATAAACCCCTGCCCCCATTGTCTACTGAATTTGGGAACAGCAGCTTACACTGCAGTGTTGGTACCTATGCACTAAATCTGACATGGACTCCCTTAGGAGTAAACTTATGTTCCTGTGGTCCACTGAAGACAGGACCAGTAGCTTCAACTGAAACATTGTACCTATGCACATAGTAGGTGACAGTAATCTTGACACTTTTAGCCAGAGTTCACTATGCAATCAGAGATATTCCCACCAAAAATTCAGATTTCATTTTTCTTTCCCTTATTTATTGTCCTAGTCCAACTCATTAATTTGACTGTTGTAACTGTTTTAAGTGAAGTCCATTGTTGTGAAATATCACGGAGTTAGTTCAGTTAAGTGCTAAAATTTCTGACTTGTATTTGGGAAGTACCCATTTTTAATCTTGGCCAGGACACTTGCTAGTCAGAGGTCACATTTAGATCTGGACAAATGTATATTCCCTGTAGCCCAACAATTCTGCGAAGACTAGACTGGTCCCTTACATAGAAGTTTGTGGTACTTCAGTACTATATATTGGTGAAAAAACAGAAGAAATGCCATATCTCTAGTACAGTACCGATTATGGTAATTTATTGACTGTGTGTATTGATACAGAAACAAGATTGGAAATGCACATATAATGTACCACTGAGGCATGTTTGGATTCTTGCATCCTGGACTCTTCTTAGGTGCTTTTACCATTTAAACAACAGGTTCACTCCCCCCCCCCCTTTTTACGTGTATTTTCGAGTGTTATTACTATTATTAAGATCTAGCATTTTATTTCTTTAAGAACTTATTATTTGTCACTGTTGATATTGTTTTTCTTAAATTACATATAAGCAGTCTGTGATAAAGAGGTCCCCCTTAACATGACATGCCAAGTCAGTGGCAGAAACAGCCTCCAGGTATGGAGGGTAGCTGCATGTGTGTTGATTAAGCAGTTGCAAATTTGCCAGCAAGGAATGTATCGCCAGGTTCACATTTGCGAGAGGGGCTAACTCCTTACCATAAAAGCTTAACATGTTATGAAATGTGTTACAAAGACTCAGACTTGGACACATGCTTTGGAACACCCTAAGTGATGAAAAATGGACATGAAATTTCGAGCATGGAATATGTGGATTCTGCATATGTCAGCGTCACTGAATGCAGTGTCATGAGAATTAATGATACATGCTGGATTTAATGGGAGTACAGGATTTCAGAATGGGAAAGGGAGGTGCAAGAACAGGATTTTTTGTGTGTAAGAGAATGATATCAGCAGTTAAGAGATTGAAAGTCCTTAGCAATAGAATGTCATATGGAGTGCTGAGAGGTTGCTGGTGTGATATTATTCTGAGTGTGCATGCTGTATCTGAAGATAAAAGTGACAAAACAAAGGGCAGTTTCTGTAAGGAATTATACCACATATTAGATCAGTTCCCTAAATATCTTGTGAAAATCTTGCTATGAAAATTTAATACACCTCTGGGGGGGGGAAGATACTATCAAATCAGCAAATGGGAATAATGGTTTAAATGCAAATATATGTACTGTGAAACCATATGACATTTTGAAAGTGGTAAAGTTTGTGTACTAGTGCATCGCAAAGTACACCATTTGCAGTCTTGCTGAGTTATTGTTTTTAAGAATGTTGGTTTTGTTTTTTTAACCCAATTTAATTTTTTCATGATCCATATTTGACAAAATCCAGTTGACTGAGTAATGGCCCAGGGGAGAAAGGATGGCATTCCTTCAGAGTGCAGTCTTCTGATTTGTTAAAACTTTAGTTCTGGTACATAGTTATCAATGTCTTGGAGGAACCTGTTACCACTCTCTTCAGGGTAGATATATGATGTTCTCTGCCTTGAAGATGGAGACAGGAGGTTGCTGTGAAAGAAGACCATACTACACGGTGTCACATCCCAGAAGGCAGTACTCTTTATATTCATTGCTATGAGGACCTGAGGTTTAATGCTGAATTTCTTGTGAAAATGGAGACTTTAAAAATATGTTTATGGGTATGTCAGTTTTAAAGGTAACTCTTGAGTTCTCCCTTAAGTTACACTGTGCATGGATTGACATGCATACATGAATGACCACAAGGTTAATGTGAAGGTTTAGAAGCAAAACTTTATGAAGTTAGGCACTGATTACATTGAATTCTGTAAACAGAAACATATATTGTGCCAGGTACAATTGTTACACTTGACTGTCTAGAATAGTGTTTTAGAAAATAAATCTCCATTCTCAGAAGGTGCAGTTTGTTTTCTTTTAAAATGAGTCTTAAATAACTCAATTTTCTTAGGTGAGGGTTAGTCCGCTCTGGCTTCTAACGCATCCTGTTCACTGGAATGGGTTAACATGTCAGGGCCTTGGGCTACATTTCTTTGGGAATATAAGTCAGAGGTGATAGAGAGTGTCCACACCATTGAATATGACTTCCTTTTCTTTTTTTTAATACAGTTACAGAGAATTGGCTCACAGATGCAACAAGCCTTCACAGTGTCAAACATGGGAGGCAACCTGCTGTTCCATTCACGACATTATGGTTTTCAGCTCATGTGGGATACACAGGAAAGCATAAAGATATATGTAAGTTATCGCACACTTATAAAATTGACACACTTCAAGGGAATTTTGCTTCATAATATTCATGAATATTATTTTGATATATATCAGTTTCTCACACAAAATACAGTAGTTAGTTCTTACCATACATGCTACTATTACATGGTTGTGCAATTTAATTATACCTAGATTGCAGTTAAGATGTTGATCTTTCTAGCCTCTGCCAATTTATGCAGGGGGTGTAGAATCCATCTCTGGGATGCGGTCATCCATAGGATGGATGTTCTTACTTCCAGTTGTAGGGTGATCATAAGAATGAAGATTGGCAAAGGAAACCTCAAAGTGCTGTCTGAACCGCTAGAGTAGTCTAGTATTTCCAACATACCCTTATTATTTGAGAGGGGCAAAATTTTTAAACTGCAGCTCCAAAAATCTGAACTCACAGTTACTTGTGATCAAACTGAGAACCCTGTGAATTAAAGTTCTTAGTAGCCACCTTGACTAGGTGATCTAGTCATCCTTTGGTTTCTCTTATAATGCATGGTTTATTAACACATATTCAGTGGGCAAGTTTATTGTTGTGTTCAGGTACAGTTGACTTTTAACCTGGAAGGTGTTCCAAGTACATATGTCACCAAATTTAATAGTACTGTACTAAGTGCACATCTGAAGTGTCAGCTTGTTTGCAGGCATATGTAGGTATATAGTACTTTTTGTTGAATGAAATGGTGACAGACAAAAGGTAGTATTTAGTGAAAAATAAATAATAAACATTCCACCATGGCAAAAACTTTATATTTAAAAAAATATTTTCAGAACAGTTTAATACCATGTAGTGAAGAGTCAAAGAGAAAACAGAATAAAAACATTAAAATCAGTTACTTATAATTTTGAGAAAGCAATTGTTAATGCAAAGGATGGCATTACATTTCACATATATTATTCTATAACTCTGGATTTTATTTGACTGTGCCACTCTTAAAGAGTCACTAAAAATAACATCGGAAAGGCGAGCTATTCTTTGTTTACAATGTTCTTCATTGACAACATTGATTCCCCTAGGTACATTGATCAAAAATATGATTTGGCCATGATTGCAGAATTTCTCAGCAGTGGAAACTGTGCCATCTACTGATTTTGGGCAACATCTATCTAAACTGGAAGTTTTATGGTTAAGTTGTTCTATAGTTCCAAATTTTCTAATTCTAACCCTTCAACATGCTTCATAAATAATGTTTGTAGCTTTGACAATGAAACTGGCATTCAGAGTTTTGAATGGATGTACTGAAACATAATGGGCTTGATTTCATGAAGCTGTGCAAATATTTCTTTGAATACACTGCTCATCTGTTCTAAATGTACACTATCGAACTTGAAATCAAAATTACTTTCCTTAATTTCTGCCATATTTGGGAAATTTTCCACCAATTTATTATCCAAATGTGACCTCAGAATAATAATTTATTTGTAACACATTTATTGTACTAATCATGCCTACCACATGTTTATCCCTACATCGAACATCAAGGTTCAAACTATTAACTTTTTGGTGACATTAGCAAGAAAGGCCACAACCTCAATTTTGGATTTGAGGAATGTTTTGACTTCATCAGTCAGGTTTGTAAAATGCTGTAGTACTTCAGTTACGCTGAACCACCTCGCTTCCACGTGTGGTATTAGATTCGAATACTCAGTTTCAACATCCACCAAAAGTTGTTTGAAGAGCCTTTATTACAGTGGTGCTGCTGTTATGGAGTTAGCAGATTTTGTCACTGTATTCAAAACATGCTTCAATGAAAGACCTATAGCACGGAAAACTTAAAGACATATATTAGTGATACAAAATAGATTTAGAAAATGATACATTGTTCTTTCACAGTGCAATGAATCCATTTTTTGCTGCCAGTCACAACTGGAATTCAATCAGTAATAATTGAAGACACTGTATAATGACATGTCTGTTGTATAAACAAAATGTCTAAATGCTTCATCGTCTCCAATGGCAGAAATGTCAGGATTTTTTGTTTGGCCTTGTTGTCTTGGAAAACCATGCTAATCATAACTGCCAACTGCGCTATGTCTGATATATCCAAGCATGCGTCCATTTGAAATGCATACCAAGAACAGTGTATATGTCACTGCTTAGCTGTCTTTGAAGGTCACTTGAAATATCTTGAACTCTTCTTTTAACCATACTTCCTGACACTTGCACATTATTTATAGCAGCCATTATCTCTAATTCAAAAAGCCATTGACAGGAGATTCAGAGTCACAAATGAGGGCTCCTTTTTAAATCACCATCTCAAAATGGCATTTTCTTTTTGGCAAGAATGTAGGCTATTTTAAAGGATATAATGAGTATAATGCTACATTCTTCAGTAGTTTTTTGAAAATTGGTTGCTGTAAATATAATCTCTCCTTTAAGTGACTAAACTTATTTTTCATGAGTTCACAAAGAAGGAAGTTATTTTGTTCAGTAGAACTGATTTGTTTGAAAATACTGTTCACTGACATATTTTAAATGTAGCACTACTGTTGCACAAAGGCAAACTCCATTGCCTCTAACTTCAATTAAACTCTATTTATCATTCTGCTTTGCTTGGAAATTATAAACATGTGGCTTCTTACTAAGTGCAGGTCTATTCAGTTTTAATGGAAAGTTAAGTTAAGTTATTACAATTAAAAACACAGTTAATATATAATGACAAACAAGTGAAAATGCACAAGTGCAACACTTCTGTTTTCTCTGACAGTTTTTATAACACTGACCCAATGATTCATTAGTAGGTTGGCAGTACTCCTGGTGTGGAACAAGGGTAGTGGTGCTGAGGGTTATGTGCGTAGCTAAATGATCAGTAGGATGACACCACTCTTGAGGAATGACTCACAGCCAAGAAAAGGCTGTGCATAAAATGTCGTTAATTTTTTGTTAGAAAATGTATGTAAAGACATCTTATAGCACTTCGAGTGCATAGCAAGGGCAAGGTGGATATAAATGTTCCTGAATGTGCAGTTTGATGACCATTGTCCCAGTGCCTTATGTTGTTTGTAAAATTTGTCTGTCTGCCAACACCACTGCATAGGACGCAATATAATTGATTGAGGTCAAGTGGGTGTGTGTGTGTGTTTCTACATCCTGAGTTTGGGTGGTTGGCGTGTTGTAGTAGATTGATAAAGAGAAAGGAGCAATAAGGTTCTTGGTACAGTGATATTTATTACCTTCTAAATACAACACGTATAATCAACAACTTAACTAAAGTTTGTCGTTGTTAAGTTGTTGATTATACGTGTTGTGTTTAGATGGTAATAAATATTACTGTATTATTACACACAACGGGATGGCTTGTATTAAATAAATAGGGTTCTTGCTTGTTGATCAGTGTTATGAACTTAATAAATACATTTAATAAATGGCATAATTTAATTTTTATTTGTGAGGAAATAGGAGGAAACATAGAAGGGATAATTAGAAAGAAACTGCCTCTACACTAGTGGTGTATATCATACAGTTGTGCCAGAAGTTAAAGATTAGGTATTCAAATATAAAATTTTACACAACTTTTTTTATACAGTAATGCCTGGGGTTGAAATCTTGCACTGTTTGATAGATGGGTACCAACGTTCTGGAGGAACATGGTGGCTTTCTTGTCTTGAAGATGGAGGCAGCAAGTTCTCCAAAGTGGTGGTACCTGTTATATACCAAAGTACATGTTTTCACACCTTCGAATGGTGTTTAGTCTAGGCTGCATTAGAGGTCGATGATTTTCCACAGGAGTGGGAAAATGGTTAAAGATATTCAAATATACCAGGCCAGAAGTGGCACTTGCACTGTGAGATGTGTGGAAACAAGCATCAGAGAGCAGTGAGGTGGAAATTAGTTGTTGTTTTTGGGGGAATATTGCTAATGATGCTGTTGTCAGTGGAAGGTGTGGAGGCAAATCCAGGCCCATGGCAGAGCAGGGCAAGGTTGATCAGTTTTAACACATGGCACATCAGGTCAGGGAGAGTAAAGTGATTCAGCAGCTACTGAAGACCCATAATTAAAACATGGCGAAATGACTAAAGGAATTGAATAATTTGGAGTGAAAGTAGAGAAACTGAATAAGAGTGATATCTGAGTATGAAGGAAGTGAACAAACACTGAGGAAGTGGAAAGAGAGACAACAAGTGATGGCTAGTTGAATAGATTGCTTGGAAAAGGCATGGAGAAAACACTGTACTGTTAATGAAAGGGCATAAATGTGGGGAGCATCTGAGGATGATGTGGTTCAGCTGATGTGCAAGCCAGGTAGACCACTTTAAGATGGTGGCATATGAAGGCAGGTGAGTTGAATGGTAAAAAAGAAGTGGGGTATGGGGTAGGAGGGGAGAAGTGGGTCAGCATAGGTCTGTGTCAGTTTGTGTGTGTGTGTGTGTGTGGGTGGGTTTGTGGGGGGGGGAGGGTAAGTTATTGATAGTAGATTTTGAAATGCAAAAGGTTTTTTAAAAAAGCATGCAAAATTTTGTGTGAATTTTGAGGTTTTTGCAGAAGTGTAGCCAAGGATTCTGTTCTGGCATATGAAACTACATCAATGGATAGTCAGATCATGATATTTTGAGGCATGGTAATTTCCTCATCTTCAAGGGTGAAATTGTCTAATAAAATGTTTTGCTTGGTTCATTTTAAACATCTTGACCACTAAAGATAAGGGCACTATGTTGTCACAAAATTTAGGATCCAGCTATGCAGTGATGCAGTGTCACTTCCCACAAGGAAGTTTTTAAAAGTTTTCTTGACATGTATGTTATATTTCCAAAGTCAGAGAGGTGGATGGATGTGGAAATTCTGTGATCATTGTTTTCCTATTAATTGTTGGACAGACAGTAGAAGAATCATGAGATTTGGAGGTACATGAAAATTTGTAGTATATCTTAAAGAGGATATCATCAGAATGATTATGCCAATTTCATATGTCATGAAAGAGGTGATGTGAGTGTGAAAGGAGAAGGCAGTGAGTTCACAGTTAAAAATGTAGATATGTTGTGGTTATAACTGAGCCTCACTTTCCATATTTATAAACCCAATTTTATGAGGTGGTTAGAAGAAGAAATAAAAGGGTTATGTGATTAGTTGTCGAAAGCAAATGATGTTAGATTCACAGGAAAGTGTGGCCTTCGTCATTATTTTATGTATGCAAATTAAATGAAGAAATAAATTATAGTGTTAGTTAAATAAAGATGAATGGGTTTGTAATGATTGGTCATCATATAAATGTAAATGAAAAATAGAAAATATAAGTGAATCATCATGGTTAAACTAACAATTTGCACTTAATATATCAGACAGACAGAAGTATGATGGATGGAATTGCATGGTTGTAGAAGGGTGCAGAATAACTATTGAATGAATTAGGCAAACTTGAAATTTTGTAATATTTTTAATGAAACAGAATGCTAAGGTAAGAAGGTAAATTATTACATAAGTTTACAATGAATGATAAGGAAGCCAATTTTTATTTTAAATTATTGACAGTGGGGGTATTTGAACTCCAAGACTTGAAGGATGTTTCAGTATTAATAAAACTGACTGGAAGCTTGAGGGGTTTTTTATTAAATCGCATTGCATATTGTGTTATGTATAAAGGCTGCAAACTGCAAGCATCTGGTGTTAGCTGGTACAGTCTTCTGTACAATTTGACTTGACTTTTAAATGTGCATATGAATACCTATCACAAGACTTTTTTTTTATAACACAAATTTCATCTTCATGTAAGATTAAATGTACCATTCAAAAATTGTATTTCATCATCCCTTGGAATACTTTCTGAATTAATATTGATTGGAAATACAGATGCCAGGTAAACTTGCTGGCCGTGTTGATGGACTGTGTGGCTTCTTCAATCGGAACATGACAGATGATAAAATGAAGCCTGATGGGAAACTTGGAAGAACAACAACTGAATTTGTAGATAGCTGGGTTAATCCCTTCCTTGACATAAAATGCAGACCTGCTTTATGTCAGCCAAGTCTACAGGAGAAAGCTCTGCACATGTGCTCTCTTGTCAGGTAAGCAGAACAAAGAAATTATAAGTGACAGTTTTGCATGTGTGCTCTCTTGTAGGGCACACTACACAAAGTGACACTAATTGAGAGTTCTGCATATGGGTTGTCTTGTGAGGTAAGCAAAACAGAGGAACAGTAAATGTCAGTCAACGTAGTGCAGTTTTTTGAGGTACGCAGAACAAAGCAGCTTGAACTGCCAGTTTTGCATTGTACTGTCTTGTGAAGTTGGTGGAATAGCAATCGGCATTCAGTAGCAGTGTGTGCACTGGACCAGGCAAGCAAGCGAGTAGATTCTTCACTTTGCTACGAGTATGAAAACTGAGCCTTAGTGCATGCATCATCATAAAGCAAGGAAAAAATACATTCTTGCCAGCACCACCACATTCTGTTGTAAAATTTTTGCATGACCTAACTTCTGAATCAGAATCGTGTGTACCTCCCTAATCATCTCAAAATTCAATGGAGTGAAACATTTCTCTTCTTCATGTTCTTACAGTGAATAGTCTGGCTCTAAGGTGAATATATTTTAAGGTTACAGTAATGTTCCATATGAGATTACTTATGTGAATGTGCATAATTTATTCCCTATATTTTTGTAGGCACAGTTTGGCTGAAAATCTAGACCTTAGTGAAGAAATATGATGTAGTTCCTTCACAAATTTCCAACATGTGTTAAAATGTCTATCACTGAAACATGCTATTACAGGGAACCACTGTTTGCACAGTGTAGGGGAGTAGTGAATGTGGAGAGGTATGTTTCACACTGCATTGAGACTACATGTTCATGTCTGCAAGCTACCAACTCAATAGAGGCTGGCTGTCAGTGTCAAGCACTCCTTGGCTTTGTATTAGAGTGCACAGCTGCTGATTCGAGTGTTGATCTGTCTACCTGGAGAGTGCAGCATAATTGCCGTGAGTGTATACATTCCAGTACCTTTCCATCTTAAAATGTCATTATTTTTGTAATGAAGAAGTAACCTTTGTTAAACACAGATTTTTTTGAATGCTACTGCACAAAAGGTGTAAAATTTCAAGCTCATTTTCTTCCGAAAGGCATTGCTGTGAGGTGGTTAGATGGGTACAAATGTTTCAGAGGAGCTAGCTCCCTCTGTTTGCAGAGGAGAAGTTGCAGACAGTAATTTTCTCCAAAATGTGTAGTACCTGTCTATCATATAGTTGCATTCTGTTACATCCCAGAATACCAGATCTTGTTCCTCATTACTGGGATAATACCATATGTGGACTGTGTTTGTGCTGTCATGTTACAAGTATTTACATGGCATGTTCAATAAGTAAGGTTCCCTATACTTAACTTTTGTGTTAATCAAACCTTTTTTATGGAGGGGGTGGTAGGAAGGCTGGGAGGTGGCACTTGTGATAAGGGTAACAGGCATCAGATGGTGCAAGAGTCAGTCAGTAGATGCTGTTAGGTATAGGTTGATGTGGAATGGTGGAGAATCATGAGGCTTGGTCCCATGAAGAAGTTGATAGAGTGTTGCATTTTATGTGGATGAAACATATTACATATTACATATTACAGACCGATGTAAACCAAGCTTACATCACACATACAGCATGCGGGGAAATATGCAAAGAGTGGAGTTTAAAAAAAATCACACGTATGGAAGTATAGTACCTCCCGGTGATAGTTCTGACTCAAAATACATCCTACCAAAGGAGACACTATAGATAGTGTGACTTCAACGGTTCTACTCACGTCGTCTAGGTCTTCACAGTATTGATAGTACTGCCACCATTCAGTTTTGGGTTTTTCATAGATTACTGACAGCTGCTTCCAATCTAAATATCGTTACTGCCTCCGGAGGGATTGTTACCTGTAGGCAAACTTCAGTGTGCGCAAAATTCTATCAGTTCATGTAGCTAGCTGGGGACTCAAGGACGTTGTTGCTGAGTAAGAACTCTTTATTGCTAATGGTATAGTCTAATTTACTAAAGCTATCTTGCTACAGGGTTAAGCTATTGGCAAAATAGACAATTTACAATTTATACACAAGTTTACATGTTTAAATAAACGCCAAAGTTGTTCCAGTCAATCAAAGCAATTGCCTTCCCTGAACCTATGCTAAACCCATTTCAGCACCAAAGTCTTATAATTTGAATTTTAAAAAGTGTAGCCAAATAACATAAACCAAAAGTGCTCAACCTGACTTGGAGATTATCAGAGGGAGCATAAAATTGTAAATACATTCAGCATGACTTACCTTGTACAATTTGAAGCCAAATAAATCCTGAACACTCTAAAGTAACTTTCTTCTAAGTAATGAGCCTGGAGGCCTCTCCACGTATGTAGCAAACTTCATTAATTAGAGAGAGGCCACTTACCTTGTGGTACGCAAACTGTCTTCTCAGGCATTCTCTACTGTGTGACAAACTGCTGCACAGAAAGCCACCTCACTGCCAACGTGTTGAGCTATGTGGTGTGGTACGTCATTTACCCAAAGTAACTAGAGTCTTCCAAAATTTGACATTCATTACAGAGCACAGACACAGTCGAAAAGGTACTTTGCTCTAAAAGTAAAGTGCTCTTCTTTAGTGACAGATCACAAGCAAACCGACATTGTAAGTAGCGCATGCGTGGAAGGATCAGCATGTGTAGTAGTAGAAAATATCTTCAATTGTTGCTGAGAAATGGGCGAAAATGTGCTTTGCTCTTAAAGTCGTCATCCAGACGCAGTACTTCGTAAATACTGGTGAAGTGGGGAGGGGTTCGCATGCACACCGCGATCCTCAGACTTGGGACCGCTTGATTACGAGGGGGTGCTGATAAGTCCTTAGCCCGACGATAGTGTCGTTGGAAAGAAGAGTGCCGAATTGCAAGTCTTTTCTTGTTACAGAGGCTGAAAGGAAGCATGTCAGGCGACGCGCGCGATTTCAACAACATGGAGACACAAGCTGTCATCAAGTTTTTTTTTCCTGGAAGGCAAAGCACCATATGAAATTCACGCCATTCTGACAGAAACATTAGGGGGACATGCACCATCGTATGCCACCGTCAAAAACTCAGTGGCCCAGTTTGAACATGGTGATTTTTTCACCTGTGATGCGCTTCGTCCTGGACGACCCAAAACAGTGACCACCCCGGAGATTATTGATCAAATTCACTAGCTAATCTTGGATGACCGCCGGATTTCGGGTAAATCAATAGCTAAGCAACTGCGCATCTCACGTGAGCGGTTTGGGTCCATCATTCGTGAAGATTTGTACATGTGGAAGCTTTCCGCTAAGTGGGTCCCGAAATGCCTGAACGTGGATCAAAAACGTCAACGGTGCCAGTCGTCTGAACAACTTTCGGAATTTTTTCGGCGCGATCCAAATGATTTCCTTTCGCGATTGGTGACCATGGACGAAACCTGGTTATATCACTATGACCCGGAGACAAAGCAACAATGAATGGAGTGGCGGCATAGCGGCTCGCCCCGCCCCAAAAAATTCCGAGTGCAAAAATCCGCTGGAAAAGTTCTCGCCTCGATTTTTTGGGATCAAGACGGCATCCTTCGCATTGATTGTCTTCCAAAGGGCCAAACTATCAACGCGGAGTATTGCTCATCTCTGCTGGTGCAATTGAAGGACATTTTGAAGGCAAACCGCCGCGGGAAGTTCACCAAGGGGGTCTTGTTCTTGCACGAAAATGTCCCGGCTCACCGGGCACATGCAACCCAGAAGAAAGTGGCCTACTTGGCCTTCCAATGTCTCGATCACCCACCCTATTCTCCGGATCTGGCCCCATCGGACTACCACCTGTTCCCTGGACTGAAAAAACAATTGAAAGGTCGCCATTTTTCGTCCGACGCGGAGGTCATTGCTGCTGCGGAGATCTGGTTGGACATACAACATTCTGAATTTTTTTGAGTGGCTTGCATAAGTTACAGCAACGGTCTAAGAAGTGTATTGAGCATCGTGGGGAATATGTGGAATAAATCCCGAGTTTGGTCACTGTAGCTTGTTTCCTTCCTCGTCGGGCTAAGGACCTATCAGCACCCCCTTGTACTTCCTCTGGGGTTACCTCCAAAGTCCCATATGCATACAAACGCAGGATGTTACTGAATAATTCCGAAACACTTTGAGGATTGTAAGAGGGAAGAGGTCTTTGAAGGTAGATAGTATCTTTTGGGGTCGCTGCATGAGCCCCATTTATGGGAACCCTGTGGAAACAGAAATGGATCTGGTAAATGGAATTGAATCAGCATGGGCGTATATTCATAAACATGTGAGGTGCATTTGAGAGGGTACAAGGCAAACATTGTGGGTCGCTGCAAGGCTCACAATGAAGTCAACGGCCGCCGGTTCGACAGATTGTGTGAATTATTCGAAAATAATACCATTAAAATATACTATAATAGGAAGATCCAGTAAACATAAAGAAAGTTATATGAAAAATGTAAAAATTCATTGCACGATGGAATTTAATTAAGGACTTAATACTAAGACGTCTACAAAATCCCTGCATCTTATATAAGTGTTCACAGAAAACACCCTGAACTTCTGCGTACATGACTATTCTAAGAATCTAGTATCGCTGGACACACAGAAACTAATTTGTAAAAAAAAAAAAATACTAATGCAGGCTGGTGTTTAATTGAGGAATGAATACTAAGGCGTCTGGCATATACTGTATCACATATGTGTTCATTTCATACCTCACAGAGATCACAGTGTGCTTCAATCAGAAAGCCCAGCTGCAACAGTGTAGTTACATGGATTATTGTGAGATTCATATGGAAGACACACAAACTTTTTGTGTGGAAATGTTTTCAGTGTTAGACGTGGCAGTAGGTGTAGTAACCACTGGGATTTAAAGTGATTTGCAAATGTCTAGAAAGCAAAAGACTTAATTTCATAATGTCCATCTGTACCGTCCATATTTATGTTCTGTTTTGGTGAAATTCGGTAGGCCCTATAAGGCATCCCCCAAAGGGAGCTCTTTAATGAAAATCGGCAAAGGCATGACGTAGTTGTAGGCAGAGACGACACTACATTTACGCTTTTTCTGCACAGCCGCATTACATTTTCAAATTTAAATTTATCGTGTGATTAGTGCTCAGTTCTTTATATGTTTTGTTTATACTACCTCAGCTATCCTAACAGCCTAATCTATTTTTTTTGTGTCTCAATTTTGACTGCATTCATCACTCTTGCTCCACAGCGTCGCATCTCTTTGCTGTTGGACATTATTTCCTTAGAGGATGAGAGGGTCTCATGTGTAGGCCACATCTATCCTTCTGCTGAAACAAAGTAGCAGTGACTAAAGCATTTGTCATATGTTCCTGAAATACCATGTCCCAGTTATTTATGTAATGTTTTCAAAGTAGTCGGAGTTTTTTAAAATTCGGCTTAGTGACAGCCATGGTTATTTAATGGTGTAAATACATATCTACCTGTGGCTTCCATATTTCTTGACCAATTTTGGTAAAAATCTGTGTGGAAGAGCCTACAATCCTAACTGATATATGTGCGAAAATGTACGTCGCTCTTAAATGCCTCATCTGGATGCATTACTTCTTTAATGTCCAATTGGTGAAATGGGGAGATGCTTGTAGTAGTAATGATTACACCAGCAGGCCCAGCACAACAGGGACACTTGTGAAAGTTGAATGAATGGAGGAACTGATTTTGGATAACCAGCGAGTCACTTGGGAGTTCTGTACTTTACATTACATTACGTACATTACATTTGACAATAATGAGGAAGTGAATATGACTATGAATTGTTTGCAAATGCAGCAGCCCAATTTCCATTGTTATGGAATTTTTAAACTCATGCCAAGATGTGAAGATGTGATCAATATTCTTGGGGTTTGTGTTAAAAATTATGATACTTAAGTGGAATAAATGAGCTGCATTTAACATTGTCAGGAATTTTTGTTTCATTTTTATAATTTAGGGAACAATGCTTATTGAATGTCATATGGATATGATATTTATAAATCCTTCCAAAACAAATTTTGGGTGTTGTAGAGACTCTTTCCACAGCACGAATGTAAAGAGAATACTCAGATGTCAGTAATTTTGTCAGCTGTGTAACATTTCTGAGAAAAGAAAAGTCACAAATTGATCACAGTTGATACTTGAAGAGTTCATATTTCAGAAACAACAGTTTTTAATAGTTGTTTTAAAATGCAAAGGGAAAGAGACAAGGGCTCCCAGGGCATATTCTAAAACGATTACTACACATCACAAACATTTTCACATTTTTTACATGTTATGGACTTGTGTTATCAAATGTCATGTTTAAAATCAACATTCCAAGCTGTTTTAATCTGATATGAATTTGAGTCAAAATGATTCACCAGTGCACTAATTTTTATGTTTCAGTTAAGGGATTAAAGTGACTTTATTTTGAGGATTAATGTCTTCTGAGTTGTTATGCTGAGTAACAAGTTTATGGTTCCCATTGTGTTGAAGAAACATTCTACATACATATTCAAGGCCTATGTTCCTTTGAAGTACAGCATAACAACTCAAAAGACCTGAATCTCTGTCATTAATGGTGTGGACACCTCAAATTAGACATGTAATATTTTATATTGGTTTTGAATTTTATTACTGTTAAATGTTATTGACTTTGTTTTGCACTGTTGTGATAATGTATGGTCCAGTTGACAGACCATTGTTTATGTTAAGCATCCTTCTGTGTTACAAAGGGCTACAAATGAATTAACATCATCAACATAACTTTGTATTTTATGTCTTGTCAGCAAATAATATAACTCAGGCAACATGTTGTGATCACTTTTGGTCCTCTTCGGATCCTCTTTCATCATACAAATGAAAATATACAACTGCATCAAATATGTTAGATATCTAAGATCTCAATTTTACATTTGATGTGGTACATTTTGTTTATCATAAATATTATAATCAATAATTGATAAAAGTGTGACATATTTGTAATTTGGAAATACTTGTTAGGATTAAAATTTCTTCTTATATTATATCTTGCTGAAGATTTATTCAATTTGGTGACAAGTGTTGTACAGGCTCTTTGGTTATTTAATTGTATTTTTGATCAATGTATAGTAGGGAATTGAATGTAAAATTATAACTAACAAATTGAATGTTATTGTCTATTATCATTTGTGTGATTATAGAGGGCCTGAATATTACCAAGATCAGTCGCAGCATGTTGCCTGATTAACATAATTTGCTGAATATACTTGAAATAAAAAGTTGTATAGACAGTATTAATTCCTTTGTAGTGACAAAGAATTCTTTAGTACCAGTGCCAATACCACAATACCTGAGTTAAAATGTGGCCAATGTCAGCCCCTTAATACTAGGGGATTTCAAATGCTCTCTTCAATGATAAAGACAAAAGATACAAGTAAACCATTACATTACATAGCTATAAGCATGAAGTAAGAATTTATTTAAAATTCTGTGACATACAATGCAAGTAATTTTATTGTATAATTACTTTCATTTTATTGAACACCTGGTAACTTGTCTGTGTCTGTGTGTGTACGTTCATATGTGTATGCATGCGTATGTGTGTGCACACACGTTTTTCTTATATTGACAGGTTTGAATTCTTTACCATGCCTATATTGTAATATTTACATACATAGGTATGAACATATGCCCCCCCACACGCATGCGCATGCACACACACACACACACACACACACACTTATTCCATTGATCCATTATTCCCCCATATGGCATTTGTATATGCAACACATCACAGTAATAAAAACATGATTATAAAACAATCACTTTTCATATACCAGAAACAGGTAAATGGAATGTACAACTACAATAATACAATGTTTATAATTCCTTTCTTTTAGAACAATCATAAATATTTATTTAATACTGTTTATTTAAGTATTCATGAACTGAATAAAAAGACTGAACAATTAAACACCTTTTCAAAGCCAATATGAAGCGATTCTTCTTCTTTACTAACTCTGCAGTGGATGCTGGTAATTTATTAAAATTCTTTATGCATGTATAATGCACACCTCTCTGACATGATGCAAAATTTTCTGTTGGTCTATGTAGTTGTGCATTATTTCTTTCTTTAATGAGTACTATGAACTTGAAACTTAGTAGTCATTCTAAATTATGTGCCAGAAAGTTATTAAATCTATTTTATACCGAGTTCTTAGACTCAGTATTTCCAGTGCTCTGAATAAAGGTTAACATGAAATTCTGACTTTAATCCCTGCCATAGTTCTCACAGCTTTCTTTTATAACTGAAAGACACTTTTGCTATCTGCAGAATGACGCCTGAATATAATTCCATATTTCATTATTGAATGGAAGTAAGAAATATGGATTATTTGAAGTGTGTCTATATAATTAAAATGATATGTAAATCTAATTACATTACAGGCATTACTCATATTTGGTATTATTTGCTCACTATGTCTTCCATTCCATATGTTTATCAATTCCCAAACCCAACTTTTATTACAGCGGCATTCTGCCCACCACCTCATGTGTACCATGACTGTTTCCAGCGACAGTGTGAGCCAAATTGCTACAGTATGAGAGACAGGCATCAGTGCCCAACTATGCCTGGTATTTGTATTCCAGGCTGCTTCTGTCCAGATGGTTTAGTACGTAAAGAGGACAAGTGTGTAAAGCCAAACGAGTGTCGTGATTGTGAGTATTGCACATAACTCCTGCTCTGTGTGTCCTGTGTATTTAATGCATTGAGTCTTCATTCTTAGATTTTTGTTCTTACAAACGGACATGTAAGGGTGTTACCAAATGGAATTAATCAAAGCTCAAGTCTTCTGGAATGTTGAACCATAGTGACTGGTAAACAGTTAACTAATAGGTAACATTTTATTACGTGACATGGTATAATGATATAGAAGACATATTTGCTTGTCAACGGTGCTGTGAGAATCTCAATTCTCACAGAATTCATCTAGATTTTTAGATGCCATCATATGCTCCTTTTTGTTCTGGGTTGAAAATTTATAGGTTATTGTAAATTCTATGAGGGCTCAATCTTTTGGACAAATATTTTCCAGAAAATTATGCCCTAACAAAGGGACCCACAAATTTGTGCCCTGTAGTTCCTTCATGTGTATTGGAATGAAAATGTTAATGGATGTGTAATTTCAATACAGAAAGTAATTATGTGTTTCAGACACCCTGCGTTGAACTCCAGTGATGACTTCTAATAAGGGACAGTTTTGTAAACACTTGGTATAAAGTTCTGTTATTGTAGAATTTATATATTTTTTCTATTTATTTTACTTAATCTTTTAATGAGACTGGATATTTCAAATCAGTTTGCCACAGAGAGTCACATGTTTTATTTCTGTTATACATTGTACCGTAATGTTTCATAATAACATTACTTACTGAATAGGGAAATATGCTATTCTTATTAGGAGCACCAGCACAAACTTTTGTTTGAAAACTGTCATGTGATCATTTCACTGTTCATTGAACTTTAATAACACACAATTTTTATTTCACAGTTTTCTGTACCGGGCCATTTATATCCTGTTGAATGATTATCAGCACACGCCCACACTATACAATTCACTTGTCAGTTACATTTATTTGCTGCATTTCTATGTTAAATTACTGGTGCCTAGTAATCATTTTACATTATAATTAATAAATTAATTTCATAGACTTTTACACAAGCTGTTGGACCTTTCCATAATACAAGTAAATTATCAATTTATGTTTCAAGCAAGTATGTTTCAGTGTATCTATAAACAAGTATGTTTCAATATATTCACAAATCATGTAAGTAATGATAGGCATCCTTATTTGTTCTCCTCCTATTGAAATATATGTGGTGCTTAAATAAAATATATTGTTACTTCAGGTGTGTGCAATGGATTTGGTGATCCACAGTACCTGACATTCGATCATTCAAACTACACATTTAATGGAAACTGCACTTACGTTGCTGCAAGAGACATTAATCCACATGGAAAACATACTTTTGAGGTTGGTTCTTTGTATTGCCTGGTCATATTCAAGGTGTTAGTGACTGAGAGCATTTATTCGCATTTTCTGTAAATACAATTGAACACTGACAGGAAATAACATTATATTTTGTCCCATTTGCTGTTCTTCATGGTAGTGGATGAGGTAATAATAGGAATAACAGAAGGAAAATAATGGATTAGTAACATTTGTGCCACAGGTATATATTGCAAATAAATGATAGTACCTTAGGGACTAAATTTCATAGGATTTTTTTATAATCTGTAATGATGCTGGATTAGATGTCCTTTTGTAAAAATGTAAGGATATGAAAATAAACTGAAGGACAGGACATAAGGCAAAGGTAAGATAGTTTCAAAGAGCTAATAGTTTTAAGAGATTCTGATAACCATATTTTTAAATGTGAAGCCTATATCTTCTTGTTTGCTCCTGAGTATGGCTAAATACTACCAGAAAATGTAGGGTTGTAGGAATGTTTAAGTAATGAATCTGAAATATTATTGTATTCAGATGGTTGTAGTAAGTGTGAGTGGTGAACTAGAATACAGTAATCTTTAAATAAAGAAAGTGGAGAATGCTAAGTGCTTAGAAAATAGAACAGACACAAATGAAGGAGTACAAGTAGAAATTACAGAAAGTCTAAGAAGTACAAGAAAATTTTACCTATTAGATATGGATATACTTTGGAAATGGGGGGTGCTGATATTGGGAAAAATATGTCTATTCACAAGTTATTAAGTGCCTATATTCATGCACAGAATAGAAATACTGATGTAGAACAAGGGTATAATAGTTGAATAACAGCATCAGAGGTGATTTACAAGAAATAAAGGGATAGGCGGGGTGTAAGAATATATGTATAACGTAACATTGTGACATGTATCAGTCCAGCCATTTGTAGGTGCATTTGCATTGTCACAAAAGTACATATTAGCAAAGGCAAATGTCATAGTCACATTTCCCTGCTTGTGAACATGCCTAAAATGACAGAATAAGAAACACAAAGATGAAAGACAAACATGCTGGAGAACAGATTAATAACTAACAGTATAAAGTGATAGCAGACATGTTTTAAAAGGGAAGGCATAAATGTAGCAAAATTTTCAGAACTTAATCAAATTATGAAGTTTTGGACAAAGTTCAATTTTAGAAATCCTCATTGAGATTTCATTAAGATGTATGCTAGTTTTTCAGTGACACATCAGTTGTTTGATACCTTTCCTCTAATTTTCAGTTATAAACATGTTCTTGTACTCTGAACTTTCAGATACTGAAATTTTTGTTCTGTTGCAGGTTCTGGTAAACAACGTCCATTGTGAGGATGATCCAAGTTCAGCATGTACTAAGGCTGTGTTAATTTTGTACAAAGAACACAGAATTCATATACAAAGGAAAGAAGGAGATAAAAGCCATGAGGTATGATTATTAATTATATGTTGCTGCTGAACCTTTGATTTCTCTAAAATACAAGAGATTTCTTCAGTAGCTGTCATGGCATTTGACAACCATGGTGTCTCGTAATCATTTTGTGCATCCCTGCCTGCTGGCAGACATGACTGCTCCAAGTGTCTATACATGGGGTGTGCAAAACTCTGCTGCAGCCTTAAGTAAATATGGGGATACACTACACCAGGCAGGCGTTAAACATATGGTATTGTGTGTCAACTTTCTTGAGCACTTGAGTCATGGCTTTTGAATGAGACACAGGAATATTGGGGGGGATTCAGGTCGCCACCACTGGCTGCAGAGTCCAAAGGGTGGCAAAGTGGGAAGCAAAATGAATATTGTAAGTGAAAAACTTCATTTTTTACACAAAAATTAATTCAATTAAAAATAAAAGGAAATTAAATAAATACTATAATTATAAATTTTTTACAATCCATGATTTCTGACAAGGACAGCCATTCTTATTATTCATCCAGGGTGCCAAGAAACCTGGCCACACCACCGATAAGGCAGACATGTTGCAAGCTCTTATTAAACTTCGTTTATTCAGTTCATTGCCTTCTCAAACACTGCTTGTAGTTAGTAAATTGTAAGGTACTGGCAGTGGTAGAGGAAATAGTAGATCCATTTGAAACACTGACTTGCAGCCCAATGACAGTGAATTATCCACAGGGCATAATTCTTTTAATAGTCAGTGGTGTGCACAATATTATCATTCTCTGTCTGAAAACAGTTGCGAAGTATTGGTTTTCCTATGGCAGTCAGTGGTATTGTAAGCCACTCCACTACCTAATGATCTGTTAGCTTCTTAAGTGGGACTCTGCTCCACTGAGCTAGTCAGTCATATTGCTTGCTTTCACAAGTATTTTTTTAGCTCCATTTCACTAAATACAAGGTGATATGAGACAGTTTTGCATGTTTATAAGAACTGAAATTTGCGCCATATTAGATTATTTAGCTGCTGGTAAAGTGTAACAGAAACAGAGACTACTGTTTATCCAGTAACTAATAGAATTGAGAAAGGCCAGAAAGTAAAAAATCTTTCACATTTTATAAAGAAATAAAAGGTGAAGACATATGAAAGTCCGTTCACTGCTAACTTTATTAATCCTTGTTGAATACCTGACTGTTATTTCCAACCATAATAAGCATTATTGACCTATGCAGCATATAATTTAGTCTGTCCATAATTGCGTGTCTCTGCTGACACTTGATACCTACTTTGTAGATAAGGCTTTGTTCATGTTGTTGGTTCATCTGTCTGTCACTTCCAAGAATTATTTATTTGTTTGTATGTGTTAAACATTAATGTTCAAAGAAACTTATCTGCTCCTGCCACTGCTGTGCTTGTCATTCTCTCCCTGTTGTGAATTTTACAGAGAAAGAAATTATATGTGCTTGTAGACAAATCGTAGAACTGCTATTTTATATATGAAAGATCTGGTGTTCTGGTCTGTAACCTGAGTGATTATCCATCTGGAGTGACAGCTTGTAATGTGCTGTATGTATGTATGCCGTGTTCTGATACTCCAAGCAACTTCATGAAACCTTTACATTGAGGTTCTTTAATTCATCTTTCTAGATATTAAAATACTTAATTGACTTTGCCTATGATACTGCCTATGGGATTATGCCTTCTGACATTTTAATCAGATGTACAACTACAAACCCAGTTTAAATATGTTCGTAGCTATACCATGTGCCTCAATAATTGATAACACCATGTGCCATTTAAATTCAGGTCATACTTTCCTAGTGTTACATGTCAGTTATAAGTAGTCTTTGAACATCCTTTTCATATCACCCTGCCAGTTGCTTGAGTAATTAATGGGGATGACAGCTTCTCCCACTTCACCTACCAGCATATCCGAATCAGGTCTGACCCCCAGCCTTCACCATCATCTGCCTTCTGTAAGACAGCTGCACTGCATTATATGTAACCCTATCATTTTAAGTATGCTACACGAAATGTAAATGCATGGGATGCCACATTTTTATAATCCAAAGACTTTGCTGTTAATCTCTACATTCTTTTAATTCCTGAGTTGGCCAGATGATGGCTTTGTGATATAGCTGAAAAGTGAAGCAGCAGCATCATAAAGTGAACAAGTTATATTGATTGTGATTCTTATGATTCTTTGAATTGCACAGTGGGATGGTCCAGACAAGGATAAATCCCTTAGTTTAAAGGACAGGATAATGGGCAGAATGGGCAGAGTTTTGTTGCCATACAGACATTGGAGTTTTTCCTTCTGATGTTGCAACAGGAGTTTAACTCTTGACAGAAATATTGCATCAGACATTATCTCCCCTTACTCTTGATTTATCAACCCTCTATTAGATTGTTGTATGATGCTGGTGGTATGTTCAATTCCACAGCATCTTTGATGATGTGCAGTTTGATGGTCCCACATCACTGAATAACAAAATTACTGTCTTCTTGAATAGATACTATATTGTTTCTAAGATACAGGTCAATGTTTCAGAGGATCCTGCTTCCTCAGCTTCTCTCATGAAGTCTGAGAGAGCAGGTTTCACTGAAGCATTGGTTAAAGTGTGTGTCACCCTATCCCAGGACATCATAATCATGGGTCTTCCATTACCTTCTATGTGCTGAAGTATGTAATGCTGCTGAAGGTGTCTTTGTAAGAGGGATGATTTTGTGTCTGTGCCATGGATTTTACTGCTTTGTTAATGTTTTATTCAGTCATTAATAAATACTATAGATTAAGCATTGTTGAAATATCTGTTGGGGCATGAATTTAATGAATAAGCAAAAGAGGGGCATGTACCACAAGGGCAACACAGGTTGAGATAAGAATATTTTCTACCAGCATGTCATGACATGTAGTCCAGTATAAGGTAGAAGGAGTGAATCTTCTGAATTGGCAGTAAGCTTTTACTGTACTAATGATATCACATCCCAGAAGATGATAAATATCATAGTCAGCAAGAACTGTGGTACTTGATCACAGTGTTGTCTTTTTAGGTGAAGATGTTATAATAAAAGAACTTGTAGTATTTCTGACAGGTAACATATGAATAATTGAATTTTATCATGAACATGTGCTGCTTACTCAGGCAAGTGACTGGATGTCCAGCTTTGAACTTGTTGTTCAGTGTTCAGTTACCAAATTGGGCAGGAATTTTTCCTGTCACCACCATGTCCAGGCTGACTTTGAGCCAACCCACCCTTCTGTGAAATGGTTAAGGGGGGCCTTTTTCCCCAGGAATAAACTAGCTCGAAAGTGAAAGTGACTGCCCATTTACATCTTGTGCCAAGATCAGGAATGCATGAAGGTGTTCCATCACTTCTCTGCATCTGGCTTATGCAGTGCTTGTACATGGGGCCAACTTCATGTTACTTTTTAATTAACCTAATCAGAATTTATACTGGTTAAATGAAGGGGATTACACAATTTAAGGGTGTATATTACTCACTTAGATGAACACAAAATTTCCAGAGAACATACATCCTAACACCAATACCTTCCAAGAAGTGGGTAATGTTTATGTTTGACTGGATATTAGGATAACATTGCATTGTGCTTAAAAGAATGTCTGTGTGCATCATGTGCAGGTTTGTTTACCTTTTTCTTGCATGTGTTGTGACTGAGTATGCTATAGACTCAGTAGAAACGCTATGTCTGTATTTGTGAATTTTTAAGGTGTATGTACTACTAAGGAAAAAAAATGGTGATAGTTGGTGTTTTGCTACTCATTTGATTTGAAATCTATTGATTTTATAATGGAGTCTTAATACTCTGCTCACTAAGTGACAGGCATGCATTTCACATGTGGCCAAGCTACTGGAAATTCTCAGGAAGCACATTACCTCTATGCAGAACATTATCCACAATGCAGAATTCCATCCCATAAATTATTCACCAAACTTCACCAACAACCAAACAAATCTTTGTCCTTTGCTGCATGAGCATGTGATCATGGAAGGCCTTGATACGTTCGAACTCCCAGATTGAAAGTTCACATGTTGAGAAGAGTTTAAAAAGATTCCAGAAGCCATGTCCATAGAATCTGCTGAAGTTGTGTTTCACCCTTGTCTGGGGAATTCTCCGTGAAAAAACACTTTATCTCTATCTCTAACAGCAATTGCAGCCTTATTGTCCTCCTTACCATTTGCAAGGGTGGTGTTTGGCCAAGGTTTCACACAAAATATGTTGTAGAAACACAATTTGTAACAAATATCCTTGTTGCTGATAGGCAGGATTCACAAAGGGTGTTATTGTGAACTTTCATAATACCTGTATCAGGGGGGATGAAAATCCCCACATCACAGTCACTTCAAGACATAAACATAGATTTTCCATCAGTGTCTGCGAGGGCATCTTAGCATATCAGTCCTTACCTGATAGACTGACAGGTTCCTTACACCCTTGAGTTTTGTTAAATGATTTATCAGTGCTCTTCAAATGCACCTCTTCATCAGCAACAACATATGTGTGGTTCATGCATGTGGGGAACCTCCTCATTTTCTCAGCACTGTCAGACAGCAGTGGGACTGGACTTTTGGTGAACAATGTGTAGGATGTGGAGGCCCACTAAACTGGCCTCCAGGATCCCCTAGCTTAATCTTCTGGATATTTGGCTGTGGTGAAACCTAAAGACTTTGGTGTGTGCAACGCTGATTAATGACTTACAGCTGTTACACCAACGAATAGAGAATGCTTCTCTGGATATTTGCGTGAAATCGGGAATTTTTACATGTAATAGGGCTGAAAGTTGTGTTGACGTGTGTGGGAACCGCATAGAGCATATGCTGTAGAGGTAGAACCATGTATCTCCCATATTGCAGCTGGCAGTGGTTTCTGGACACAAGATGACTGCAATTCTTTTGCTCATTTCACTGAGTACTACATACCCTTGAAGTCCACCACCCTTGTTTGTTAACACTGTGTATAAACATCTCTTTTCTTTGTAGCTGGAAGCTTTTGTTGATGGGAATTTAATAAAGAGTTACCCCTTGTTTAATGACTGGATGAACATGGAACAAGTTCCAGGCATGGAAGTGACTGTGCTAATACCGGAGATTCAGCTAGAAGTTTCGTACTTCTTTCATAATTTTGCATTTATTGTGCGGCTGCCTTCACATACTTATGGACATGTAACAGAAGGACTTTGTGGTGAGTGAAGACATACTTTTTAAATTAACAACTAATCCTGTACCAACAGAAAATGAATACTAACACAAATGTCTGCATTTGAATTCTTCCCAGAACCAGAACTTAATTCTGAAAAATTTGTTTTGATGTTATCATTTATCTCTGTACCTGCCAATTACCAAACATTTTCCCACCATAATTATGTGTGGTTTGTGTTTTATGTTTCTTCAACTGTGTGCAACATGCCATGGCCTTGAGGAGTCAGGTCTCCTTGGGTAAAATACAGTGTAATATTCCAGAACGCCTGAATCCTTAAAAAATAATACTGTGAGAATATAAAATTCTACATCATAACCTTGATAACAATAACATTATATATATGTAGTTCCTGCCATATAAGTCTCCCCATTTCACATTTATTTTATTCTTACATGTTCTCACTTTCCTTTATGCCTTTTTTTTAGTTATTTTTTCTGCTTCTTTAAATAGCCAGTGTGTACACACATCCTTCTGTTACCACACACAGGTAACTGCAATGGTGACAGTAAGGATGACTTCATGACAAGAAATGGAACGGTTACCAGAGACACAGATGAATTTGGTAAGAGTTGGCTGTATCCACTACCTTCTGAAACAGGGTGCACTGTGGTCACTAAACATGAAGAATGCATCCCACTACCTCCTGATCAAGATCCTTGTTTCAAAATCTTGGATGAGGAAAGGTTTGGAGGGGTAAGTCATTACATGTATGTATTACAGTTAGCAACCAACATTTTGTTCAGGTGTGTTTTCGGTGGAAAGATGGTGAATCATCCATAATGGTCTGTGTTAATCCCTGATTTTACTCCACATTTTCCATTGATATTCAGCTGTAATGTTGTTTTCAGTGTCACCCCTTGGTGGATCCTTATCCATATGTGGCAGCATGCCATTATGACAGTTGCCACAGTACTGACAAAGAGAAGTCTTTGTGCCGTGACTTGGAAGCATATGGTAGGGCATGTATGCAAGCTGGACTGTGTGTCAACTGGCGGACAAATACTTCCTGTTCATATACATGTCCAGAAGGTATGTCATTAAACTTGCATTGTAGTCATTCATGTTTCCTGAACATCTGCAGTTACACTCAACCAGCAATATGCAATGCTCTAAGGACCACAAACTGGTGAGAACTCTCAAACTACAACATTTTTGTTTACATGTGAAAGTAAACTTATGCTAGTTCTGGTAGCTAGAATATGGCAGTAGCTTAATCAGCTGTTTGTGCACGCACTGAAGTGAAGTGAGGAAGTTCAGGACCATTCACTCACTGCCGTGACAACCCTTGCCTTCAAGAAGCAGAACTCGCAGCTGCCACATTGTTTTTTCAGTTATTAATAAGAGAAGAAATAGGAAAAGGAAATGTTGGGTTAAAGTTAAATATATTGGATATACATTATTTCAATACTTATAGGTCATATGAATGAATAAATATAAATTATGTCATCACATAATGGGTACATCACACATGATACACGTCCCATCAAAGATAATTAGCTGTAAATATTTATTTAATTGGATGACGAGGATGTAAATAGGAATTGGGAAAACATGAAAGAGAATATCCAAACCTCAGCGAAAGAGAGTCTGGGTTTGGATGAATTTAAGCAGAATAAACCCTGGTTTGATGAAGAATGTTTAGGTTGTTTGGATCAAAGGAAGCAGGCTAAAATTCAATGGATACAGGATCCAAGCCAAAGCAACGTAGATAATTTGAACAAGGTAAGGCGTGAAGTTAGCAGGCATTTCATGAACAAAAAGAAGGCATATCTGAGAGCTAAAATTGAGGAACTTGAAGCTAACAATAAGATCCAAAACATTAGGGACTTGTATAGGAAC
>Ga0123352_10000645_pt1 | contig 42838 bp, 37 predicted proteins | sample TergutLab28metaG_FD_89700 | JGI IMG/M metagenome (GOLD analysis project Ga0123352, IMG submission 89700) | Labiotermes labralis P1 segment gut microbial communities from Petit-Saut dam, French Guiana - Lab288 P1 | ecosystem: Host-associated > Arthropoda: Insects > Digestive system > Gut ... | reverse complement strand
CTATATGTATTCCGCTGAGACTCTTCGCTGTATGGGCGCTCATCGTCAGTACTTTGTAACGACAACGAAGTAAGGCTCAAAATTCACCAAAATACGGGCGTTCAGCTTTGTGTCAACACGCCCCAGAAAATCGAACGACCTCACTGTAGAAGGGGTGGTAATAACAGTGATAAAGGACGTATTAGTAACTTCCAGATCATTCGGAACAGTGGGCTCTGAGGCAGCCAATTTATTAAAAGGCGCAGGACTGAACGTTGTTCGCATTGATGCTGGCGAATTTGAAGACTGCATTGAGCAATACGATGCCTTAATAATCGGAGCGCATGAGTTTAGGTCAAATACCATGAGGCGCTGTAATAAGCTGAGAATAATATGTAAGCACGGGGCAGAAGTCAATAACATTCCCATTGAAACAGCCCGACAAATGGGCATTAGCGTGACGAATGTCCCGAACATCAATGCTAATCCGGTTGCTGATTTAACATTTGGATTGTTGTTGGCCATTTCAAGACAAATCGTGTTTACGAATAAAGCGATACATGAGGGCAACTGGAGAACCGCTGTTGGAACAGAAGTTTGTGGGAAAACACTGGGACTGATCGGATACGGCTCGATTGGGAAAAGAGTTGCGAAAAGAGCTGCGGGTTTTGATATGAATGTATTGGCTTATGACCCGTATATTGCAAGTAATTCGGATGAACCCGGCTGCGCCAAGCTTTGTAGTATGGATGAAGTGCTACAGAAAAGTGATTTTTTATCACTTAACCTGTCGCTTACAGAAGAGACAGAACAATTGGTTTCACGCGATTTTCTTTTAAAAATGAAAGCCGGCAGTTATCTAATCAATACTGCCAATGGGAAAATTGTCGATGAGGATGCCCTATACGCAGCTTTGGCATCCGGACATTTGGCGGGGGCGGCGGTCGACGTTTGTTTCCCGGAACCGATGCGTTCAAGTAATCAGCTGCTGTCGCTTGATAACTTTATCATTACATCTCATATAGGTGTTTACACCAAAGAAGCAATCGCGGCTGTCAGTTTGGCTTGTGCAAAGAATATCGTCGCGAAGATGCGCGGAGAAAAAATTGCCGAGCCAGGGTAGCAAGCGCTGCCGGATATCTGTGCAACAAGCTTACTGAGGCCTGAAATCTACACAAGGATTGCATGTGAGGGAAAAATGGAACAAGCAAACGGCAAGGTATTTGTTGCGTCCAAAAAGGCAACGATTATAGGTGCGGGGCTCGCGGGGTGTGAGTGTGCATTGCAGCTGGCCCACAACGGCTTTGAGGTTACTCTTTATGAGCAAAAACCAGCTGTGTTTTCGACCGCACACACCAATCCCAACTTTGCAGAACTGGTATGCAGCAATTCGTTGGGAAGATACGAAGAGAACACAGCGAATGGGATGCTTATCAAAGAGTGTTTGAAGTACAACAGCCATCTGCTTCGCATTGCCCAAAAATGTGATATGAGCAACAAGACGCATCTAAATGTTGACCGAACGCGCTTTTCAGAGATGGTCACAAAGGAGATTGAAGACAACCCCAATATCGAAATCATTTTATCTTCGGTTGACAGGCTGCCCCGGTGCGAGAATTTAATTGTAGCAACAGGTCCGCTAACCGGCGGCGCATTTTATGACGACCTGTGCAAAAAAATCGGAGCAGACATGATTGCGCTTTCGGATGCGACCAGTCCCATTATTTCGGCAGAAAGCGTCGATAAAAGCGCGTTCCAAGTTGATACGAATGGAGATTTGCTTCTTCCATTAACGGATGTTGAGTTCGAGGACCTGGTGAAAATGCTGGTGTCTGCAAGGACTATTGAGCACCACGGCGAACTCCCGGATCTGGGAATAATACAGTGTATACCAATAGAAAACGTGGCTAAAACAGATATAGGTCATCTGCAAAATGTGCGTTTGGCGAACAAGACCATTCGTTTGCGCTGTGAAAACTTAGGGCAATCAGCTTACTCTGTTGTTGGGTTCATGACGCATATCTCGCAAGGCGGACAAAGAAGTATTATCAGGGCTTTGCGAGGGCTTGAGAATGCGAAGTTTATTCGATATGGCAGGGTACATAGAAATACATTTGTTAATGCGCCAAAGGTAATGGACAAGCACTTTTCCACCAAAGACAGAATGTATATTATTGGGCAATTGTCGGGGGTTGACTGTTATGTGCCTGTAATCTCAACGGGAATCATTGCGAGCCGGGCGGTAATCGAAAGGGCGCAGGGCAAAACACCCGACCTGTTTGCGCAAGGAACGATGATCAGAGGTTTTCAAGATTACATCACCACACCAAGCCAAAACTTTTCGCCTATGGTGGCAGACTTTGCCTTGATTAAGAAAGCGTAGGCTTTCAACATAAGGGTTAGGATGTGTTCGGAATATTTATTAGATGACTGTGTCAATACAAGTCTAAGTCATGTAAAACTGATTTGTGTTAAGGGGCGGAGTCTCATGTTGTACAGTAAAAATGATATGGAAATAAAGTTAGACAGCACCTTGCCACCCTATCCAAAATTTGTTGAGGGAATACGCCGCGCGCCCTCAAGGGGCTTTAGGCTGACAAAGAGCCAGGTAAAAATCGCACTTATGAACGCGCTGAGATATATTCCCAAGAGTTTGCACGAGACGCTTGCTCCGGAGTTATTGGATGAGCTCAAAACATTTGGGCGGATATACGGATACCGTTTCCGTCCAGATGGCTGGATTCGCGGAAAACCGATCAGTGAGTATCAAGGTGCCTGTGTAGAGGGCCGTGCCTTTCAAGTAATGATCGATAACAATCTGGACTTTGATATCGCGCTTTACCCATATGAGTTGGTAACCTACGGCGAAACCGGAAGTGTATTTCAAAACTGGATGCAATATATTCTGGTTAAAAAGTACTTGGAGGTGCTCACCCAAGACCAAACGCTCGTTATAGAGTCAGGGCACCCTTTAGGGCTTTTTCCCAGCAAGCCCGAAGCCCCGCGGGTAATCATAACCAACGCCATGATGGTGGGCATGTTTGACAATCCCGAAGATTGGGAAATCGCCGCAGAGATGGGGGTGGCCAATTACGGCCAAATGACGGCTGGCGGATGGATGAACGTGGGGCCGCAGGGTATTGTACACGAAACGTTCATCACCTTTCTGTATGCGGGGCGAATGCAGTTAGGCATACCGCAAGGGGAAAATCTGGCCGGCGTGCTGCTGGTAAGCAGCGGATTGGGCAGCATGGGCGGCGCACAGCCGAAAGCGATGGAAATCGCAGGTGGCGTAGGCGTGATCGCTGAAGTGGACTTTGGGCGGATACAGGGGTACATTGACAAAGGGTGGTTATCCCTGTATTCCGATGATCTTGACAAGGTGTTCTCGATTGCCCATGAGTACGCGTATAAACGTATGCCCATTTCGATTGCGTATCACGGCAATATCATTGACCTTTTGCAGTATGCTGTCGATCACGATATTCATATCCCCATTCTTACCGACCAAACCTCCTGCCATGAAGCCTATGCCGGTGGGTATTGCCCACAAGGCCTCACCACTCAGCAACGCGACAAAATGCTCATAAAAAAACCGGCTGAGTTCCGTCACTTGGTCGATGCTTCATTAATGACCCACTACAAGCTCATAAAAAAGCTATATGACCGCGGTACATACTTCTTTGATTACGGCAATTCTTTTCTGAAAGCAATATACGATTCCGGCATAAAAGAGATATCCAAAAATGGCATAAACGCCAAAGACGGATTCATTTACCCCAGCTACATTGAAGATATCATTGGATCACATCTGTTTGACAGTGGATATGGCTCGTTCCGGTGGGTTTGTCTAAGTGGTGACCCGGGAGATTTAGACAAAACGGACCAGGCGGTAATGGAGTGTATCGACTCAAACTTGCAGATGCAGGATCATGACAATTGGCTGTGGTTTAAAAATGCACAGAAGTACAAGCTGGTGGTTGGTACACAAGCACGTGTGCTTTACTTGGATGCACATAACCGCACAAAGATCACCCTGGAATTCAACGAAATGGTTCGCGCCCGAAAGGTTAAGGGGCCAATTTTGGTGGGGCGCAATCACGTTGACCTATCCGGTACCGACTCTCCCTTTCGTGAAACTTCGAATATTAAGGACGGCTCAAACATTATGGCCGATATGTCTGTTCAGTGTTTTGCGGGAAATTGTGCGCGCGGCATGAGCCTGGTTTCGCTGCACAATGGTGGAGGAGTGGGGATTGGCAAGGCGGTAAACGGAGGTTTTGGCATGGTTTTAGACGGTTCCGACCGGGTGGCGCGTATAGTAGAAAGTGCATTGCAATGGGATGTAATGGGCGGAGTAGCGAGAAGGGGCTGGGCCCGTAACGAAAACGCCATTGAAGTCTGTGCCAAATATAACCGGGATAGCGCAGCCAGAGGGCATATCACCTTGCCTGTAATCCCGGATATCGGCCTGGTTGACAAAACAATCAGCCAGGCATTGCTATAGGGCAGTGGAAATATGCTTAAAGTTGAAGTCAACTTATTGCAGACCCCCAGCATTCGTGTTGAAGGCGTGGAGGTTACACTTCCTTTGCGCCGGTCGGAGGCGCTTTTATACTATATGATCTGTAACCGATCGGCCAGCCGCAAAGAGCTTGTTGATCTCATCTGGGAAGATTGCGACTTTGATGCCGGCCACAAAAACCTGCGCAACGCAATGTATATTCTCAAAAAATCTATGAATGCCAACGTTTTACTAACGCCGCAAAAGACAACGGTATTGTTAAATCAAGGCATAGTTATCGACTGTGATTACATCCGGTTCATGGAACAAGGAGACTTTGACGCATATCGAGGACAATTTTTGGGCGGGTTTTACATCAAAGGGGCCGACTGTTTTGATCGTTGGGTTGAGCAAACACGCGAAAAAATTCGGGAACAATACTTAAATTATTGTTCCCAGCTGGTTTTAGGCGCATCTGAAAAAGGAGCAATTGCGCGTGCGGCGCACTTTGCCATTGAGTACTTGCGCAAAGAGCCGTCTGATGAGAAAATGAGCACTTACCTAATGGAGCTTTATCGGACCGGGTCGATGTATCAGAAGGCAGCAGAGGTTTATAGCAGACTAAAAATGTACCTGGATGAAGAATTGGGCATTAACCCGCTGTCCGAAACAACCCAGTTGTACTACGAAATACTCAATGAATGGAATGTTGCGGCGCAAGATACCAAAAAATTGGGCGCGCTGTTCCCGCCGTGGGCACGATTACATGATTCTTTACACAATGTGTTCCTTCAGTTTGAAAAGGGCAGCGGTGTGGTGCGGACACATTTACATCTTTCTGGAGAAGCGGGGTCAGGGAAGACTTTCCTGTTAGAAGGGGTCATTGGCAATGTTCGCTTTAAGAAGACGCGCATTTTTCGGGGAACATGCTTTGAAAGCAGCACCGGGCGGCCATATCATGCGTGGCAATCCATTATAATGGATGTTGTGCAGTGTACTAAAGAAAGCGGCAATCAGTTGTCCGACCAAATTATCGCAAGGCTTTCCAAGTCCTTTCCGTCACTCGCGGGGTATGCTGCCAATGTAGGTGAGTGCGATCATTCAGAAGATATTTCCAGCGATTTCTTGTACATACTTCACCTTGCACTTCGCCAGCAAAAAATGATCATTGTCATCGAAAATGTCCAGTGGATGGATACGCCCGGCGCCGCGCTGCTGGATGCTGTGGCGCGGCGGTTTCATGCCGGTCAACTTATGTTGGTCACAGTGGGGCAAAGCTTTGTGCCGGAGTATATGGAAGATTACCTGCGCTCAGCAGTTGACGATCGGCTGCTTCGTTTAGAACTAATACCCTCCCTTACATATGACGATGTCTACATGTTGGTTCAAGAGCAATATGGAAGTGAAACTGCCCGACTGACTACCGGGAGCATCATGGAGGAAACGATCGGCAACCTTTCTATGGTAAACTCTATCCTTTACCCACACATAAGTGAAACCGTTGTTGACGCATTGCTATGGCGCTCACGCACCTTGCTAAAGAAGCGGGTAGAACGGCTGAGTGCCTGTGGAAGGTCACTTTTACGAGTGCTGTCTTTTTTCCCTAAAGGGGCGCCGTACGGAATCTTGAAATCAGTTTGTGAGATTGAGCTAAAGTATTTAGCGGTAGCGTGTGACGAGCTAAAGCATCACGGCTTTGCCTGTGAGGCGCTGTGCGACAGTCAAGATGTGTTAAAGATCATTTATGAGAATACCCGCAGGTTGATATACATCGAAGACACAACGCCGGTACGACAGGCCACTCACGAAAAAATTGCACACGCGATCCGCGTGCAATCAATGCCGCCCACTGCCGAAATGTACGCACAGCTTGAATATCATCTCATTAAATCAGGTGATCATCTTTCGGCACTCGTTTGTCAGTCGGATAGGCTATTTATGTTTGTCTCAAAATGTTTCAGAAATCTGCCGTTCCTTCAAACACCCGAGTCGGAACTGCGGCAATCATTGTCCGTGCATCGTCTGGAATTAGAAACGATTATTGCGGTTACACAGCAGATGACGTCTCCGCCTGATTGCGCAAAAGATTTCCACATTCAGATTGCAACACTGGACGCGGCCATGACTTTGCTGGCAGGTTTCAGCGTTGAAGCCCTTGAAAAGGCCACACAAGCGGTTCCTTTTAGCAACGACAAAGCCATGTTTTTGCTTGTTCATTTCTTTACTGAATACTCCAGGCAGAGCATCTATACCGAAACATCCTGTGCTTTGGCCGATGCCTGTCAAAAACTTTCGGAAAACAGCGTCCAGAACTCCGCCAAGGTGTTCCTGCAATGGCTGAGGGGGCGACTGCTATTGTTGGACGGCGAATATGAGTTAGCTGAAGACTGTCTGCAAAACGCGCTGGACTTAGTTGAAGAAAGCAGGCTGATAAAAGCGGGGATATTGCACGCAAAGGGAATGGCTTATCTTCGCCAAAAAGAATATGAAAAGTCATGGGAATTTTTCAGCCGGGCAATTGAGGGGTTAGGCGGCATTCCCCCCATTGAAGGGTTGTATGCCCTCTACCTTGACAGCGCTCTGTCTGCTATGTTTTTGAAAGATTACAAAACAGCACAGAACATGGCACAGCACGCGGCAAGCATAGCGGTCAAAGCATATGATTATACAGGGATTGTCGCGTCTTGTGTGCATCTGGCAATTTTGTCCGCCGAAAGTTTCCCTGAAGCAATCCAGTTTCTTTCCAGAGCAATTGAACACGCTGAGCAGGCATCGTCCAATTACGAGCAGGGGCTGGTGTGTTACGCCCGAGCTGGGCTGCGGCGAGCGTTTGAACAAAAAGGCCAATATTTGGATAGCCCATTGACCAGAGAGATTAGCCAGCCATTTCAGGTATACTGTCGAAAAGGAATTATGTTACTTTCTTCCGTTAAGGACACTTTAGAGCAGGAGGAGTTGCGGGGGTATTTGACCTTGATGCAATGAAAGGTTAACAGATTCTAGAAAATTTCACGCTAGATCAGCCTGACCGGGTTCTAAAGCCCCGCACAGAGGGATCGCTGCGGGGCCTGAGAAGAAATGCTGTAAGCGCAATTTAACATCCAAGTGTTCTTGCATCTACGGCCCAAAAACCTTGTAGCCATCAAAGAATAAGTACCCCCGGCTTTGTTTGAAGCCGGGGGATACTTATTAAAACGCGTATTCCAAGGCCACCAAACTGACAGCCATCACTGCCATTCCGGCGAAAAACCACTTCATGACCAGATGATGTTCCCCGTATTTCTGCGCGGCGGGCAGAAGCTGGTGGATGGCCACAAAGACCATAACGCCGCCGACCAGCGCAAAGGTGATCCCGAAAATGCCCTCGACGTCGCCAAAGAGATTCTGCACCAGAAGCCAGCCGGCCAGCCCGCCCAGCGGTTCGGTCAACCCTGAGCCAATCGAAGCGAGCAGCGCTTTGCGCTTGCTGCCGGTGGCGTAGTAGATGGGCGCGGAGATGGCGATCCCCTCCGGGATGTTGTGCAGGGCGATGGCGATGGCTACCACTACACCCAATGCCGGGTCATACATGGCCGCCATAAACGTGACCAGCCCCTCGGGAAAGTTGTGGATTGAGATGGCAACGGCCGACATAATCCCGGTGCGTTTGAGTTCTTTTTCATCACCGGATTTTGTCCCCAATACAACTTCTTCATCGTCGTGCGGGATAAACTTGTCGATCAGCGCGATCAGAATAATCCCGCCAAAGAACGCGGCGGTTGCGATTAAATATCCGGCTGCGAACACATCCTCAAGCGCTTCGATCGCCTCAAGCAAGATTTCGGCAAACGAGATGTAGACCATTACACCGGCCGAAAAACTCAGGCAGATGGCCAGAAATTTTTTGTTGGCAGCATTTGAAAGCAGGGCGACCAGCCCGCCTAACCCGGTAGCCAGGCCGGCCATAAGTGTCAGCAAAAAAGCGAATACAGCGTTGCTCATAGTATGCCTCCTGTTCTAAAGTAAATGTCCGAGCAGGTTTGAGACCATAACAAAGTAGATGGCCAACCCGAGAATGTCTTTGATGGACGTGATAATCGGGGCCGAACCCGCCGCCTGGTCGACGTTCAGTTTGATCAGCACATACGGCACTAAAAACCCGAGCAGAGAGGCAACGGTCATCGTGATCACCAGAGCCAGCCCAACCGCCAGCCCAAGGAGTGGGATGCCCAGCCAGAGCGCGGCGATCGCCCCGGTAGAAATGCCAAGCACCACCCCGATGCTCAGCCCAACGCCGATTTCTTTGACAAAGTGGGTAACGAAGCGGCTGAGTTGAATGTGACCGAGCACTACCCCGCGAGCAAAAACGGTGGAGGATTGGGTTCCGACATTTCCGCTCATCCCCATGATCAGCGGGATAAAGATAGCGACAACCGCGATGGATTCAAGTGTTTGTTCAAATTCGTCGATGATCACGCCAGAAAAGAGGGCAAAGACAAGGGTAATCAAGAGGATGGGCAGGCGAACTCTCCAGATCTGCCAAAGGCTGCCGTTAACCAGCACATCGCTTCGCCCGGCTTCGGCCAGACCCGCTTGGTCGTAAATGTCCTCGGTGGCCTCTTCTTCCAGGATGTCGATGGCGTCGTCGATGGTCACGATCCCGACCAGCCGGTCTTCGTTGTCCACAACCGGCAAAGCGAGCATGTCCAGCTCTTGAAGCAGCCGGGCCGACTCTTCCTGGTCGGTGCCGGTGGATACTTTGATCACCCGCTTGGACATGATATTGCCCACGAGGTCATCCCAGCCGGCAATCAGCAATTCTTTTAGCGTGACAACACCTTCCAGTTTTTTGGCGTAGTCGGTGACGAACAGGGTATAGACGGTCTCTTTTTCTGCCGCTTGGGCGCGGACTTTTTCGATGGCCTCCCGGGCGGTCATATCCCGCTTGAGCGAGATGTACTCGGTGGTCATAATATGCCCGGCTGTTTCCGGTTTATAGCCGAGCAGGATGTTTGTGACCTCCCGCTCGCTTTCAGAAAGTGAGGCGATCAGCTTTTTGGCTATCCCGGCCGGCAATTCGTCAAGCAGCTTGACCCGGTCGTCCGGTGCCATTTCGTTGACAAACTCGATTACGCTGTCCTCAGTGAACGAGCGCAAGAGGGTGTGCTGGTGGTCTGTGTCCAGCTGTTCAAAAACAGAAAGTGCCGCGTCCTTTGAAAGCAGGCGAAAGACGATCACCTGCTCTTCGTCTGAAAGGTCGTTGAACGCTTGTAAGAATTCGAGTTCTTCCGCGCCGGCCAACAGCGTCTTGAGTGGTTCCATCTCTTTGTTTTTCAGGTATTTGCAAATTTTCTCGTACAGCATGTCGCACCTCCTGTGCTTTGATTATTTCCTCCCAAACAGGCCGGGGATTTAAATAAAAGCTTGATATACAATGGCAATAAGCGCGGGCATCCGGCCGGGCCAAAGGCAATGCTATCCGCGAGAATTGCCGGGATTTGATTGCTTGACAACGAAAAAAAACGACCGCAAGGGGTCGTTTTTGCTTTTGCGTAAAGGCAACACGGGGCGAAAAAACACACCACACCCGGTGTTTGCGCAAGACAAAACCACATAACCCCTCGTATGAGCTTTAGCACTGAAAGACGTAGAGCAGGGTAACTCAGCTACATTAAGCAGACCTTAATCCGATCATGCCTGTTCTACCCTTTGGCGTCTCTCGACGTTTTAGGGCAGCAGCCTGTGTTCTTTCAGGAGCCTCACCTAACAAGTAGTATCCGAAAATATTATACTTACCATGCGTGATTGCGGTAAAATTGGCCATCGCCGCAGGGCGGGCCGTAAGAATCCGTAAATGTTCACGCTCTTAGTGAACATTTTACCATGCGCGGTCATGGTAAAATTGGCCATCGCCGTAGGGCGGGCCGTAAGAATCCGTAAATGTTCACGCTCTTAGTGAACATTTTACACCCCAAAAGCCGGGCTGTCAACCTTTTTATTCGCTGCTGTCCCGCTCACCCATTCGCGGCCGGCTGCATAAACTGGAAAAGATTTAACCGCCTGTGTGGTAGAGCAAGCGTTGGTAAAGATGTTGCGTTCCACAAAGTTGAGGATGCAACGCTGGCTTGGCAGTTCACCGATGGGGGCGGATGACACAGCTTTCGGCGCTTTGGCGCCTTTACTATACGCGAGGTGACGTGAATGAGTGGTGGAACGATTGTATTAAGCTCAATAACCTGGGCAATCCGCGCCCAAAAACTTTTAGAAGCGCAGGGAATAGCCAGCAACATGCGCAAAATATCCAAGATCGGTAAACTGCGCGGCTGCGGCTATGGCTTGGAGATAGCCGATCATCTGGAGGCCGCCGTCCGGATTTTAGACAATGGAAAGATCAAATACATCGACGTGATTAACCAAGTATAACCACGGCAGAAAGAGAGGACTGCTATGATCTATTTTGACAACGCCGCAACCAGCTTTCCCAAGCCCAAACAAGTGGCTGTCGCAGCGGGGAAAGCTTTCACAAAATATGGCGCCAACCCCGGACGCAGCGGCCACCCGATGAGCATGGAAGCCGCTGTGAAAGTCTTTGAAACGCGCGAAAGCCTGGCCAGCCTGTTTGGCGTCGAGAACCCGGAGGAAGTGGTTTTGACCGCCAACTGTACCTTTGCCGTCAACTTTGCCCTAAAGGGATTTTTGCGTCAGGGGGATCACATCATTATCTCAGACCTTGAGCACAACGCTGTGCGCAGGCCGGTCCACAAGCTGGCCGCCCGCGGGCGAATTACATACTCAGTGGCGAAAACTTTTCCGGATATCGAGCAAACGGTGGAGTCCTTTGCCGCGCGCATACGGCCGAACACCCGGGCAATCGCGTGTACGCACGCCTCGAACGCGTTTGGGATTATTCTGCCCATTGACGCGATCGGCCGGCTTTGCCGGGAGCGCGATCTGCTGTTCCTGGTCGACGCCGCACAAACCGCCGGTGTGCTGGAAATCCGCCCGTATGATCTGGGGATCGATTTTCTCTGTTTGGCCGGACACAAAGGGCTGTACGGCCCGACCGGGACCGGTGCGCTGATCACCGGACTTGGCAGTATACTGGACACAACCGTCGAGGGCGGCACAGGCAGCTTTTCCGACAGCTTGGAACAGCCAACGGATATGCCGGATCGAATGGAGAGCGGGACAGTCAACATGATGGGTATTCTGGGGCTGGGCGCGGGGATCGACTTTGTCCGCGAGAAGACGCCGGCCGCCATCTATGTCCACGAAATGCGCCTGGCTACAGAGGCTTTTGCCCGTCTGCGCAACATGCCCGGCCTTACCCTGCACACCCCCGACTTTGCCTTTGGCAGCCACGTGCCGGTCATCCCGTTTAACTTGGCCGGCAAAACGTCGGAAGAGACCATCGCCGAACTGGGGGATAAGGGGTTCGCCCTGCGCGGCGGCCTGCACTGCGCCCCCCTCGCCCACCAAAAGATGGGCACAATGGAAACGGGGGCCGCGCGAATCAGTTTTGGCGCCTTCAACACACTGGCCGAAACCCATCAGCTCTGTGACGCGATCGAGCAGTTGACAGTGGACAGTTGACAATTGACAGTTGACAGTAAATGGATCGCTTCGCGATGATTATTTAAAATCAATCGTGAAGCGATTCTTTTACTGTCCATTGTCAACTGTCAACTGCCTACGCCTCTATTACATTGATATAAATTGTGAAGTTGCCGCCTTCTTCGACCGGCCAGATCATACCGCGGTTGGGTACACTCACCCGCACCGGAAAAGGTTGTAGGCCCATGGTCAACTCACGGTCGTTTAAATTGACCTCGACCACAATGTCGCTGACAGCCAGCCCGGCCAGCTCTTCGGCGTCGCCCACCAGAATCACCCCGTTCAGCGCGGCCGACTGCAAAGTGACCTCAACTCCGGCCGGTTGGTTGTGAATCATAATATCCTCGGCGGGGATGTTAAAGACCGCGCGATCCCAGTTTTCGGCGTCAAACTCGAATATTACGCTCTGTATATCATCGATGTTTATAAACTGTTCAGAGGGCAGTGTCACGTCGAAGACAAAGAAGTTTTGTTCAGCCGTCAGCTGGCGCAGGTTGATGAACCCCAGCCGCCAGATATCAAAGTTTTGCATAGTGCTGATCGGCCCCGCGATGGTGATATTCTGGGACGACTGGCGCATATGCCCGCGCAGCTGCGCTTCGGGGAACCCGAGCGGCACGTTCTGGAAGTCGACGACCAGCGGCAGGGTCTCTACCCGCAGAACCGGGATTTGCAGGGTCAGGTTCTCGTAGTCCAGCTGCATCGGCCGATCGCTCAGATCAATCTCATTTCCGGCCATATCCAGCAAAATGATCGGCAGATCTTCGATGTAAGGGCTATTCAGCGGATCGTCTAACTCATGGCGTACCACTGCCCGGTAGACCCGCTCAAGGTCGCTACGCGCGCCGGTAATCATCACATCGGAGGATGGGGTCAGACGAGGTGAATCGATCATAAATCCGGGCGCGGCGGCCAACGTGGTGTTGTTTGGGCCGGTGATCTCCAGATCAATCTCAAAGATGCGGCTGTCGACCTGATCAACCCGAACCATAACCGGTTGGCGCGGCGTTATCTGTTCAATTTCAAAATCTCCCAGCGCTTGATTTTGAGAAACCACAACTCGAAGCTCCCAGGTATCCGGTCTATGGACATGATTGACGTCTACGGTCAAGTTGAAGTCTTCAGCTCGCAGGTTGCCGACCACCGTTCGCGCGCCGTTGACTTCTACGTCGGCGGTAATGGTGGGGATATTCCAAAATGCTAATCCCCGGCTTACCAGGAATCCGCTTTGCATTTCGATGTCGACCGGCACGTCCGTGATAATCAGTGTCAGTGTGTCGCTGGTGGTCATGGCCACCGTCAGCCAGCTGATCACCGCGACCAAAACGGCAAGTACAAGGACAAACCGTTTGCTGTCCAGTAGTTTGCTCAAACTCAGCGGCCCATTCATTGGCTCTTCCTCCAAAAAGTCTTCTTGCTTTCGTCGCCCTTCTGGCCGATCAAGCCATCTTCGAGGATTTCGATCAGTTCTTCGACCGAGCGGCCCCGGTCAAGCTTGCCGTTGATACAGACCGAAATCGCCCCGGTTTCTTCAGAGACTACGATCACGATTGCGTCGCTCACTTCGCTCATTCCAAGCGCTGCGCGGTGGCGGGTACCGAGCTCCCGGCCAATTTCGTCGTTGGCCGAAAGGGGAAGGAAGCACCCGGCGGCGTGCACCCGCCCTTCTCGAAAGATCATAGCCCCGTCATGCATGGGTGTGTTCGGATAAAAGATGTTGCAGATCAGTGCGACACTCGCGTCCGCGTCAATGAGTGTGCCGCTCGGGGTCACGTCGCCCAGCTTGGTTTCTCGCTCGATAACCATTAACGCGCCGGTCTTGGTACGGGAAAGGTCGGTGACAGAGCCGGCTACCGCCGCGATCATGGTCTGGAGCGCGAGGGTCAACTCTTCGCCGTCCCGGCCGCCCAGCCGACCGATTCGCGAAATACGGGAGCGCCCAACCTGCTCAAGCGCGCGCCGGAGTTCAGGTTGGAAGACGATGGCCAGCGCGACCACACCGAACTGAACAATGTTGGTGATAAATGTGGTCAGGGTGATCATATTCAGGTTTGACGCCGCAAAGTAAAGGAAGAGAATAGCGCCGATCCCTTTGACCAGCTGGATGGCCCTGGTCTCGCGCACCAGCCGTATCGCGTGATAAAGCAGGAAGGATATCACCAGAATATCCAACAAGTCGGCAGGGCCGGCAGAAGCTATGACCGAGTTGAGCCCGGCCCAAAACTCAGATAAAACAATCGAGATTTCCCGCAAGCTTCTTCCCTCCCTTTTGTCAATGCTGGTGTAACTCTATATATTATAGCACAAAAACGCGGCATGTGCTATTGTTGCGCGTCAAACTTCCAGAAGACATTATAGCGAAATCCGCGCGAAAAAGCTATGATTATTTTGTGAACGCCACTTGTAGCGGGTGTCTTTCCGCCGCGGCTGTAGACATTCGCTGCAGTTTAACGATCACATACATCTTTGGATATATATTATATGAAATTTTAAATTGCTATTGATGAAGCGAATGCAACCTGATATACTGACCGCATATTTGAAATGAAAGGGTGTTGTGGTATTGGAGAAGATTGAAATAATGCTGAAAATTCAAAGCGGAAAGCTGGTGGCGGAGGCGGCGAACAGTTGTATCGGCAATATGTACGACAATCGCGCGAAGCAATTTGTCTTTTCGCGCCCGGGTGAGTATCAAGATGCAAACCTGATGCTGATTTTTGAGGTTGACGGGCATGTACACCAACCGGTCAGCCTGGGGCGCGACAGCGTGTTTGTCATTCCAAACGCGCTGACCCAGATCGATACGCTCGAAATGCAGGTGGCGTTTGAAGATGGCGATGGTGTGCTGTTTCAGTCGAATATCCTGCGTTTTTGGCTGCGCCCGTCGCATTTCAGCGATGTGCGAACGATCGAAGAGCTGCCCGACATGATGCGTGAAGTGCACCGCAGCGCCATCTCGTCTGTTTCGCTTGACCAGGGGGACTTGCTATTTTCGAACATGGCGGGTGGACTGGTCAGCCGGATTCACATTGGAGGTCAGGGCGGGCCGGTGCGGGTTTCGGTTGGAAATGTGGCCACCGGCCGGCCGGAAGATGACGCCGCCGTGTATAATGTGGGGACGGACGAAAGTGCGGTGTTCGACTTTGTTATCCCGCGCGGCCAGCGAGGAGAGCCCGGTCCGCAAGGTCAGCGGGGAAACGACGGCACCGGTGTGCGAGTTCTGGGCGGCAAGGAAAGTGCAGCCGACCTGCCGGAGACGGATGTGTGCATGGGAGATGCCTACATAATCGGCGAAACTCTCTGGGTTTGGGGGGATGGCGGATGGATACAGGCCGGACAGATACGCGGCCCGCAGGGTGAACCCGGCCCACGAGGCCAGCCGGGGCCGCAGGGGTACCAAGGTCCGGCCGGGCCTCAGGGTGCACAGGGTCAACCTGGCCCACAAGGCGAACCCGGCGAAAGTGCAGACGCCTACACCCGCGACGAAGCAAACGCTCTGTTTGTATCGCAATCCGGCGGGGTGATGGCAGGCTCTCTGACCGCACACCCAAACACCGACTACACCACCGCTCAGGTGCGCAATGTCATCTTTTCGGCCGCCGATCTAGAAACCGGCGTGTCCGAGCTGGCCAGCGGCACAATCTGCTTTGTATATGAATAGGAGGTGGCAAGATGGGCATTTACAGCGGGGTTACAGACAAAGCGCACAGAGTTCACGCGGCTTACATCGGGGTGGGCGGCCGGGCGAGAAAAGTCAAAGTGGTCTACGCCGGGGTAGACGGAAAAGCCAGGCTGATATGGCCGGCCTTTACAGTTGACCCGGTATTCGCAAACAACAGCTGGACAACCATTGGCAAAGCGGTGGAACACGACCTTGTACCCGAAAGCTGGAAGATCGGCGACCTCAAACCGTTGACCCTGACCACGGGAGAGGTAATCACCATGCAGATTTACGGGATTGACCACGACGATCTGGCGGCTGGCGGAAAAGCCAGGTTCACACTGGGGATGCGCAGCGTCCTGCCCGAACTGCGGCAGACTAATCCGGTGCGCGGGGGAGAGGGTACGCACACCGACTCGGCGATTTACGCCTGGCTGACCGGTGCGTTTTGGGAGACACTGCCCGGCGACTTTAAGGCCATCCTCAAGCCGGTCATCAAGAGGACTGGCGCGGGTGGGATGTCCACAGAACTTCTCGAACAGGCGCTGACCCTCTTTCTTTTTTCGGGGGCTGAGATAGCCGGTGGTGCGCCCGCCATCAACATTGACGGAGAGGGGCATCAGTACCCGGTCTTTACCAGTGTACTGGCCACTCGCATCAAAACCGCCGAGGGGACGGCCACACCTAACCGGAACTGGTGGACACGCTCTCCGCGCGCCGCGAATTTGGGACAGTTTTCCGTCATCATCACAGCCGGGGCGCTTTCTGCCGACAACCCAGACAGTTTTCCGTCATCATCACAGCCGGGGCGCTTTCTGCCGACAACCCAGACAGCTTTAGCGGCGTCTGCTTTGGTTGTTGTATCTGACGAACATTAAGGCTCACAGGTTCTAAAACAGAGAAGCGCAGGTTGAATTTACCTGCGCTTCTCTGTTTTTAGGTCAGAATAGCTTAAGCTACCCAACTGATTTTATAATGTTATACAAAATTGCTCCGCTTAATGACTAACATTCAAAAAGACGTTGACATAGTGGGGATAATTATGATAGTATGAAATCGATTATTCGGGGGGGCTATTCCGGCCCGTGTGTATAGACCCATAGAACCTTGGCTGTGCGCTTGCCGATGTTCATCCAGGTGTGCGGCCGGTGTGAGGGGTAACAAAGGGAATCGCCGGGGTCGAGGGTGTACCGGTCGGCCTCGTCGAGGACAAACTCCATCCGCCCGCTGAGAAGATAGACATACTCCTGCCCGCTGTGGATGGAAACATCACTCCGGCCGCTGCCCGGCTCAATTGTGTAGACCATGGCGTTCATCGGGCTGTTGCTCAGCGCGACCACCGACTCGACCGTTACCCCGGGTACGCCGACAGTAAAAGTCTCGCCCTGGTTTTTCCGGACAATGTGGCTTTCGCTTTCCGGCTCACCTACATAGTACATCAGGCTCTCACCGTAAAATTTGGCCAAAGACTCCAAAACTTCGAGCGAGACATTTGCCTGCCCGTTTTCGATTTTAGAGAGATAAGAGGGCGAGATTCCGACTGCTTTGGCCACATCGTCCAGCAAGTCCCCCCGCTTTTGGCGGGACTCACGCCACTTTTCACTGAGAAGCCGCCGGGATACGGCGACCTCCCGCTCGGTGTAAGGCTGGGCCTTGTACATCATCCGGATCGCGTTAATCCCCATGTTCTCGTCTTTTGAAAGCTGTTTTATCGATTGTAGGGTGTCCAGATCTTTAAAGTCATAAATCCGGTAGCCGTTGGCTGAGCGCCGGGCAACAAACAGCCCTTGTTTTTCCCAGTTTCGGATGGTGGCGGGTACAACGCCAATCTTTTTGGCCACCGTGTTTATGTTAAAGTAAATGTTGTCTTCGCTGCTTGAGTCCTGGTGTTTGGCCACTTTGTTTCACCTACATTTTTCATTATCGTCCACTGCCCGAAGCTTTAAAAATGCGCACTGTATGCGGTCAGTTCATTATAACAGCAAAAAGGAGCAGAGTAAAGTGTTAAAGAATAAGCTTAGCAATGCCTTTTTAGAACTTGCGCCATCGCCTATGCTCAAAATGTTTCAGGCAACGGCCAAGTATAAAAACCTGATCAACTTAGGCGTAGGTGAGCCGGATTTAGATTCGCCGCCCGAAGTAATCGAAGCCCTCAAAGAAGCGGTGGATGCCGGGTTCACCCACTACCCGCCTATGAACGGTTACCCCGACCTGCGGGCTGAAGTCTGCAACTACTGGGGTGACTTTCACGGCCTAAAGCTCACCCCGGACGAAGTGCTGATCACAAGCGGCGGGATTCAGGCCATCTATCTTGTGCTGACCGCGTTTATCAACCCCGGCGACGAAGTCATTGTCACCGACCCCTGTTTCCCGTCTTATATCGGACAGGCCAGGTATGTGGGCGGTAAGCTGGTGGGTGTGCCGGTATACGAAAAAGACGGCTTTGTCCTGACCGCCGAGGCGCTCAAAACCCACATCACCCCGGCCAGTAAGCTTCTGATCCTCAATTCCCCCTCCAACCCGACCGGCGCGGTTATCCCGCGGGATGAGATGGAAAAGATCGCGAAAGTGGTCGAAAAACACGACCTGATGGTACTTTCCGATGAGATTTACGAATCCTACGTTTTTGAGGGCGAGCATGTATCCTTCGCCACACTGCCCGGAATGGCCGGGCGGACCATCACGCTGGGCGGGTTCTCGAAAACCTACGCAATGACCGGCTGGCGGCTGGGCTATCTGATGGGCAATGTCGATATTATGCGGGTGCTCAGTGTATTGAGTACGGATACGGTCATGGGTGTCCCCGCGATGATTCAGCGGGCGGGTGTGGTCGCCCTGCGCGACTGCCGTGGTTTTGTCAAAGACGCCGCCGCACTTTACAAAGAAAGGGTGGACGCGGTTGCAAAGCTGGTCAACGCAACGCCGGGAATGTCCTGTGTTAAACCGAAAGGCAGCTTTTACGTATTCGCCAACATTGAAAAGACCGGGCTGAGCGCCCTTGACTTCGCCATGAAGATGATCGAGGAAGCGCGGGTGATCGTCACCCCCGGCACGGCCTGCGGCAAAAACGCGAATAACTTTGTGCGCATTTCCTGCAACGGCACACCCGAAGTGCTGGCCGAAGCGTTCAAAAGGATGACCGACGCGCTGAGCGGCAAACCCTTTGTCGACTAAGATATCACGCTGAGCGGAAACCCCGCCCTGCGTGACGGCCACAATACGGAAGGAGATGGTCGCGCTCAAGGTCAATCAGCAGCAAAACCACAAATGGACAACCATAAAAAACATTAACGGAGGAATTTAAACATGCGCAAACACAAACGTTTTCTGAGTACCATCGTGACCGTTTTGATCATTGCCCTGCTATTGGGCGCCTGCGGCAATGGCGGCGGAACCGCACCTGCGGACTCCACAACCCCGGCCGGCAATGACGCACCCGCCGGTGATACCGCAGCGCCCGCAAACGACGGTGAAGTTTTCCTGATCGGCAACTTCCAGCCGCTGAGCGGCGGCAATGCGGCCTTCGGCATTGAAGCCCGCAACGCAATCGAAATGGCAATTGAGATGATCAACGCCGAGGGCGGCTTTAACGGTGTACCGGTTGCCCTGCAAATTTACGACGTAACCTCCCCGCAAGAGGCAGTCAGCGTTGTAAACCGACTGATCGAAGTACACAACATCGACGCGCTGATCGGCTCAATGGTTTCCAGTGAGATTTTGGCCATCGGCCAGATCGCCAACGACAACCAGATCATCACGTTCGGCAGCGGCACTTCCCCCACCTGGATGGAACCCGATTGGCCTTTCCTCTTCCGTGCGGCTATGAATACCGACGTTGCGATGGTTTTGACCGCCGACATGGTAAACCAGATGGGGATCACCCGTGTAGCCGTCTTCAACGGGCTGGATGACTCTTCGATCGCTTCTGCCGATGCGTTTATTTCTGAAGCTGAGGCGCTGGGCGTTACCATCACAACCCGCGAAAGCCATGCGGTTGGCGACACCGACTTTAGCGCGCAGATCGCCAACATCCTTGCTTCCGACCCGCAGGCCGTGTTCTTCGGTACTCTGGGCGAGCCGACCATCAACTTTGTCAACCAGCTCCGCCAGCTCGGCTGGAACGGCATCGTCATCAACAACGAGTCTTTCGCCAATTTCATGATCGATATCGTAGGTCTTGAAAATTCCAACTACATCATGTTCACCAACCCCTATGTCACTTATGTGGATGCGGCTGACGCACAGAACATTCCGGCTATGTACGAGTTCCTGCGCCTTTACGAAGCCCGTTGGGGTGAACTGCCCCAAACCGAGATCCCTTACCGCAACTGGGATAACATCATGGCACTTTGGGAAGCGGCTAAGCTCGCACCCGACAATTCCCCCGAAAGCCTGCGCCAGGCGGCCAACCAGGTTGTCTTTGAGGGGCTTGGCGGCCGGGTCGACTTTACCAACGGCACCCGCGAGGGCTACCAGTTCTTCAACCGCTTCGTCATTGTTGACGGCCAAAATCTGCTCTTTGACGAGTGGCTGGCAGGCGGCGGCCTGGAGGCGTTCTTTGCGGCAACCGGCACAAGTTTCTAACTGAATAGGCGATCGGCGGGCGGTGGATCGGGAAAGATGCGCTGCCCGCCATTTTGTTCGTATGTGTTTTACCACATCATGCGTTTTTTGTACACTCCATTCCGAAAGGAGTTTTCTCCACAATATGGAAAGATTCATGATACTCCTTATAACCGGCCTGGCACTGGGCTGTATCTACGGGCTGGTTGCTCTGGGTTACAGCCTGATCTACAAAGCATCCGGGCTTATGAGCCTGATGCAGGGCGATATCATGACACTTGGGGCATACCTGGGGCTGACTTTTTATGCCTTTATGGGAATCCCCTTCGCGCTCTCACTTGTACTTACCATCGCGGTTGCATTCTTATTCGGCATACTGATGGAAAAAGGGATTATACGGACACTGACCCGGCGCGGGGTGGGCGTTGCGTATATTGTCCTCGCGACCATCGCGATTTCATACATCATACAAAACGGCGTCAACCTTATCTGGGGGAACATCCCACTCAGCTTTCCGTCCGTTTTTGCGGTCAACACCGTGCGGGTGGCCGGGGTGAACATTCAGCCTGAAGTGTTGGTCGCGGTCGGCGTTTCGCTTTTGTTGATGATCGCGCTGCATTTCTTTATGACAAAAACCCGGGTCGGGACATCCATGCGGGCGGCGGCTATGGATTCGAAAGCGGCCGAAGCCTGTGGGATTGACACTTCCCTGAGTACCGGGATCACCTGGGGGCTTTCAGCCGGGATCGCCGCGGTCGGCGGGATGCTGATCGGCCCGATGTACGGTGTATTTTCGCTCTTGGGCGCACAGCTTGGCCGCAAAGGCTTCGCGGGCGCGGTAATCGGCGGGTTCGGCAACATGTACGGCGCAATGGTCGGCGGGATTGCCCTCGGCCTGCTCGAAAACTTTGTGGCCGGTTATATTTCCAGCCAGTTTAGGGATCTTGTAGCGTATATGGTGCTTCTGCTCTTCCTGTTCATCAAGCCCACCGGTATCTTTAACGAGCGCGCCATCCAAGACGGTTAAAGGAAAGGGGAGAGAATTTGATGCTGGGTCTAATCAAAACCAAGATGCCGGTTCTGGCTCTGATTCTGGTCGCCTTTTCTTTGCCGACCTTTTTCACAGCCACAGGGAACACTTTCTTTATTATGGTAGGATGTCTTGTTTTTCTCTACGTCATCGCGGTTTCGGGGCTTGACATTGTGTTTGGCTACAGCGGCCAGATATCGATCGGGCACGCCGCGTTCTTCGCGATTGGCGCTTACATGTCGGGGATCCTCAACAACGAGCTGAACATCCCGGTCATCTTTACCATGTTTATCGCATCCGTCATCGCTGCCGTGATTGGCGCGCTGCTTGCTTATCCCGCATCCAAGCTGGTTTTTCACTTTCTTTCACTGGCCACCATTGCCTTTGGTGAAATTGTCTACCAGATCATCGTCAACTCGCCCGGCGGGATTACCGGCAACTTTCGCGGGATGTTTGCCAGCCCGGTCAGCCTCTTTGGATTTCCGTTCAACAGCAATGTCCGGTTTTACTACTTTGGCCTGATCTGTTGTATCCTCTTTCTATTGGTCAAGCACTTGATTGTCCGCTCAAAAGTGGGCCGCGCGTTTATCGCAATCCGCGAGAACAGCCGGGCGGCCGACGGAATGGGGATTGATGTCCGCAAATACAAAGTTATGGCCTTTTCGATCAGCGCGTTTTACACCGCCTTTGCGGGCGCGATGTTCACACACTTTGTCCGCTACATCAGCCCGGAAACATTTACAATTCAGCAGTCGATCATGTTTATCATCATGCTGCTCTTTGGCGGAACAGCTTCTCTGCTTGGGCCGGTGGTCGGGGTGGTGACTGTGCTGACCCTCACCGAAGTGCTTCGCCCCTTACAGGAGTTCCAGATGCTCATTTTCGGCGTGATGATGCTTTTGGTCATCGTGGTCATTCCCGGCGGGATTTGGGGTACAATGGTCAGTGCGTTCAAAAAACTGACCGGTGGCCTTCAAAAGAAGGGAGGGGCGAGCGATGCTTAAAGTCGAAAACGTCACCATTCGCTTTGGCGGGCTGGTTGCCGTAAACAATGTCTCGCTTGAGATCAACAAAAAGCAGATTTACGGCCTGATCGGCCCGAACGGCGCGGGCAAGACCACCTTCTTTAACTGCATTAGCGGGGTGTACAGCCCCGAGGGCAAAGTGTTCTTTAACGGCAGCGAGATGCAGGGCCAGCGGTGTTTTCAGTTTAACGAGGCGGGGATGTCCCGCACCTATCAGGTCATCAACCTTTTCCGGCGGATGAGCGTGGTTGAAAACGTTCTGGTCGGGATGCACTCAAAGTTGGAGTCTAATCTCTTTAACGCGATCCTGCGCACCCCAAAACAGCGCCGGGAGGAAGAAGAAGCCTTAGCCAAAGCCTGGGATCTGCTCAAGTTCGTCGGTCTGGAACACAAAGGCAACTCCCCGGCCGGTAGCCTGTCCTACGGGGAACAGCGCCTGCTTGAAATTGTCCGCGGGCTTGCCGGCGACCCAAAGCTGATTTTGCTTGACGAGCCGGCGGCCGGGATGAACTCGACTGAAAAGCGCGAGCTGGACAAACTGCTCAATCAAATCCTTGAGCGGGACGTCATTGTGTTGATGGTCGAGCACGACATGCGGCTGGTCATGGGAGTTTGCGACTATATCTTTGTGCTTTACAACGGCGCGCTGCTCGCGCAGGGTATGCCCGAAGAAGTGCAGAACAACCCCGAAGTCATCGCGGCTTATCTGGGAGGTGACGAGTAATGGCCCCACTGTTGGAAGTCAAAAACCTCCACTATTATTACGGCAGCATCCACGCGGTCAAGGGGATCGACCTCTACGTCAACGAGGGCGAGATGGTCACCCTAATCGGCGCGAACGGCGCGGGCAAGACCACCACCCTGCAAACCATTTCTGGATTGACCCACCACGGGGGCGTGCGCGGCGAAATCCTCTTTGGCGGCAAGCCGATCCAGAAAAAGCGGGGGAACAAAATCACCGGTTTGGGGCTGGTGCAGGTGTTGGAGGGCCGGCATGTCTTCTCCAAGCTGAGTGTGGAAGAAAATCTGATGGTTGGCGCTTACCTGCGCAAAGACCGCCACCTGATCAAAGACGACTTGGACAAGATTTACAAGCTCTTTCCCCGCCTGCATGAGCGCAGGCCGCAGATGGCCGGTACACTTTCAGGCGGCGAACAGCAGATGCTCGCGATCGGCCGGGCCATGATCAGCAACCCCAAGATGATCCTGCTCGACGAGCCTTCCCTCGGCCTTGCCCCACTGATCATCAAGGAGATTTTTGAGGCGATCAAGCGGATCAACGCCGAGGGCACGACCATCCTCTTTGTTGAACAGAACTCAAAGATCGCGCTGAACACCGCCCACCGGGGCTATGTGGTGCAAACCGGCGAGATTGTCATGTCCGATACATGCGAGAACTTGCTCCAGAATGAGGACGTACAAAAAGCCTATATGGGCGTTGATTAACAATAACAGTTAAGGAGGACTACAATCATGGGCCATCGCACTGACAAATGGTGGGTTTCGCCGTCTAACTTCGCCGAAGAGGTGACTTCCGGTTTTCATTTCGTTGAGGACGTGAAAATCCTTGAGACCACCTGCCGGGACGGAGAACAACAGCCGGGTATTGTGCTAAACCGCGCCGACAAAGTCGCCATCGCCAAAAAACTGGACGAAGCCGGCATCCACAAGATCGAGTGCGGCGCACCCGCCGTATCCCAGGAAGACGCCGACGCCATCAAAGAGATCGCGTCCCTCGGCCTGAAAGCCGAAACTTACTGCTTTGTCCGAAATATGACCGCCGACATCAAGCTGGCCAAAGAGTGTGGGGTTGACGGGGTAATCGCCGAAGTGCCGGGCAGTGAGCATCTGTTGGCCAAAGGGATGGGCTGGACAGTCGAAAAGGCAATCGCCGCCGCCTGTGAATCGACCGCCCTTGCCCACCAATTGGGGATGAAAGTCACATTCTTCCCGGCTGACGGCTCGCGCGCGACCCTTAACTTTTTACTCGATACCCTCCAAGCCATCAAAGAGGGCGGCGGGCATATGGACGCGGTCACACTGGTCGATACATTCGGTGCGTTCTCGCCTGAGGGCGCGTACTACACCACCCGCAAGATGATTGAGCGCCTTGCCTGCCCGATCGAAATCCACTGTCATGAGGATTTTGGGATGAGTGTCGCCACCGCGATTTCGGCACTCAAGGCCGGGGCCTCCTGCGCACATGTCACCGTAAACGGAATTGGCGAGCGCACCGGTAACTGCCCGCTTGAGCCGCTGGTCGTCTCCCTCAAAGCCCTTTACGGAATCGACACCGGGATTGATCTGACCAAGCTGCCCGAACTTTCCCGCGAAGTGGCCATGCGCACCGGCAAAGCGGTTTCGCCCACCAAAGCCATTGTAGGTGAGCGCATCTTCGGCTGGGAGACCGGTATGCCGGTCGGGCTCTGGAAAAACTGCAAAGACGCAGACCCGCTGGTTATGCTGCCCTACCACTGGGATATGGTCAACCAGGTAGAGCCTTACATCTACACCGGCAAGAAGAGCGGGGTGGCCAACATCGCCCTAGTCAACCAGGAGCTGGGAATTGAGATGAGCGAAGAACAAGTCAAGGCAATGGCCGACCTGGTCAAGACCGAGGGGATGAAAGCTAAGCGCGACCTGACCCGCGAAGAGTACAAAACACTGGCCGCAGCCATCAAGAAATAATTCAGAAAATGGGAGAACGCCCGCTTAACGCGGGCGAATCTTCTCACTGCAACTTTCCCAAGTATATAAATTAAATTTTAAGGAGTGAGCGAAATGTTAACGCCTGTACACAACCCGATACTTGGCAGATTGCGGGTGATCGGTTACGCTTCCGGCTCTGGCGACACTCTCTGGAAAGCGTATGAGCTGCAAAAAGAGATGGAACAAACCCCCGAGGGCTGCCCGTTTGAGATCGTCGGCGTCTTTTGCAGCAAGGCGGACAGCAAAGCGGCGGCTAGGGCCAAAGAGCTGGGCGTTCCATCCGCCACCATCGACATTAAGGAATACTACGCACAGCGGGACAAACCCCTCAAAGACCGGGAAGTGCGCGCGCAATACGACGCGGCCGCGCTGGATCTCATCCGCCCGATGAAAGGGGACGCCATCCTGCTGGCCGGGTATGTTTGGGCAACCACCGACTGCTTGCTGGATGAGTATTTGATCATCAACGTCCACCCGGCTGACCTCTCCATCCAAAAGGAGGGAAAGCGCCTGTACGCCGGCGGGAATGGGGTGGGCGACGCGCTGGCCGGCAAAGAGCCGAACCTTTGCTCGACCTCCCACATCGCGACCAAACAGGTGGACGGCGGCCCGATTTTGGTCATTTCTGAACGCGTGCCGGTCGATTACACCCTGCACGCCGACGAAACTGAGCGTATGCGCCACTACCTCAAGTTAGTCAACGAACAAAGTCGAATGGTTGGTGCGAGAACATTGCTTGAGGTTGCATCCGGGAATTTTGTTACCGATGAGGACGGCGCGGTCTACTACAAAGGCGAGAAGAAGCCGCTGGGTATCCGCATTGAGAGCTGGGGCGAGAACATCCCCATGCACAAGCGCGAGACCCGAAAGATGCTTTACCCCAACTCGGTGGTTGTGATCGGCGCGTCCGACAAGCCGGGCATCGGCCGCAGTGTGGTGCAAAACATCCTGCGCGACGGATTTAAGGGCGAAAAGTACGTGGTCAACATGCGGGCCGAAGACGTGATGGGTGTAAAGGGGTACGCTTCGGTCGGCGAAATCCCCGGGGATGTGGACATGGCCATCATCGTCACCCCCGGCAAAGCGGTTCTGCAAGTCGCGGAGGAATGCGGTAAGAAAGGCGTCAAGGCGCTGGTATGTGTTTCGGCCGGCTTCAAAGAAGTGGGCGGGGAAGGCATCGCGGCCCAAGAGAAGCTGGTTGAAATCGTCCACAAGTACAACATGCGGCTGATCGGCCCCAACTGTATGGGTGTAATCAGCGTGGCGGCAAACCTGAACGGAACGATCCTGCACACGCCGTTTGTGCATGGCGGGGTCGCGCTGTTCACACAAAGCGGATCGATCGGCGCTTCTATGCTCGACTACGCCGAAGAACTGGGGATCGGCCTTTCGGCCATTGTTTCGCTGGGCAATCAAGCGGACATCACCGTTTGTGATCTGCTGCCCTTTTACGAAAACGACGAGCACACCAAGGTCATTGTGCTTTATCTTGAATCTATTCTGGAACCGGCCCGTCTGGTCGAGACCGCAAAGCGGATGACCAAGCCAATCCTGCTGGTCAAATCGGGAAGGACCAGCGCGGGGATGGCGGCGGCCAGCTCGCACACCGGCAGTCTGGCCGGAGACGACCAGGTGGTCGATGCCCTCATCCACAAAGCCGGGATCACCCGGATGAAGTCGCTGGAAGAGTGTTTTTACTGCGCGGCCGCGCTTTCCAACCTGCCAAAGCTTAAGGGCAACCGGGTAGGTGTGTTGACCAACGCCGGTGGGATGGGCATCCTGATTTCGGACGCGGCCTCCGACTTTGGGTTTGAGCTCCCGCCTCCGTCGGACACACTCAAAGCAAAGCTGGCCGAAAACCTGATGGCCGAAGCGTCCGTCCAAAACCCGATCGATGTGGTCGCGCCCGCCCCGCCCGAACACTATTCGCTGTCCGCCAGGCTGATGATCGAAAGCGGCGAATACGACGCGCTGCTGGTCTGCTGTGTGCCGCCCGCCACTGTGGATACCGGCGCGGTTGCCCAGGCGCTTGTACCCATCATCCGCGAAGCGAAAATCCCGGTGCTTTCCAACTATTTTGGCCCGACTTTGGGCAAAGCCGCCCGGGATGTCATGAACCGCGAGCGGTTCCCATTCAGTGAGTACCCCGAGCAGATGGCGCTCATGCTAAATGGTATGCGTGCGCCGGTCAAGTACGCGGACGAAACCCAGCCCCGCGCGCTAAAGGCCACCGTACGCGCCGCCGAAGTCATGCTGGCAAAAGTCAGTGAGGGCGATTATCTGCCGGTCGAGGACGCGTATGCAATCCTTGATTCCTTTGGGATTCATGTGCCCGGAAAGTTTGTAGTTGCCAGCTCAAATGAAGTAATGAATCTTAACCTATCATATCCTTTAGTCGCAAAAATTGAACATCCTGAAATCGTACACAAATCGGATGTAGGCGGTGTCCGGCTGAATATCATGAACGCGGACGAGGCTGTCAGTGTAGTCAATGAGTTTATGGCCAGATTTACCGGCGCTAAAGGCGTTTTGCTCCAAGAAATGGTGCCACAGGGAACAGAGCTGATCGTGGGCAGTATCCGCGACCCGCAGCTGGGCAACTCGATTATGCTTGGCCTGGGCGGCGTATGGGTCGAGATCATGAAGGATGTGACATTCGGCTACCCGCCTATCAGCAAAGATCAGGCGATGGCTATGATCGATTCACTGCGCTGTGAGCCGCTGCTGGCCGGCTACCGCGGCAAGCCGGGGGTTGACAAAAACGCGCTGGTTGACGTGATCTGCCGGGTGAGCGGGATGCTCAGTGAACTGCCAATGATCGCCGAAATCGACCTGAACCCGATCTTGTTCGACCCGGCAAAAGGCGCGTTCGTAGCCGCTGACGTCCGGATTCGCAAGGATATACCTGTGGTTGTTGAACATTAAATTATACTAAAAGTAAAGGGACTTGCAGATGACTGAAACGACAGAAAAGCGATCGGCCATAAGTATAAGTGGTTATCTGATCAAAGAAAGACATTTGCCTCAGCGGATATTGGTTTATGTCATCGGGCTGCTTATCGCGGCCTTTGGGGTGGCTTTTGCCGTCAATTCGGATCTTGGGCTATCCCCGGTGCAATCCTTCCCTTTCGTCCTCAGTCGCATCACCGGCTTGAGCATGGGCACCTGGGTAAAAGTTGTGTTGTCGTTCTTTATCCTGATGCAAGCGGCGATCTTGCGCAAGGAGTTTCGGCCGATTGATGTGACCCAGATTGTCTTTGCGGTCATCTTCGGCTATTTCGTCAACTTTACCCAGTTTTTGCTCGGCGACTTTCGCATCCCCACCTATGGCGGGCAGCTCACCTTTCTTTTTCTCGGTATGGTCTGTATCGCGACCGGCATCATCTTTTATATGGACGCCAAGCTGGTCAACCTGCCCTCAGAAGGGATTGTGGCCGCCATCGCCTACAAGCTGGACAAGCCCTTTCACATCGTCAAGATATTCGCTGACTCAACCGTTGTGCTATCCGCCCTAGCCCTGTCGCTGATCTTTTTGGGCGGGCTGGACGGTGTGCGGGAGGGTACCATCGCATCATCCATCCTAATCGGCAAGATGATCCCGGCCATACGCAGGATTGTCACCCCGATCATCGCCGGGCTGGGCGCGTTGCCGGACAGATCAGTGGATAGTTGACGATGACAACTAAAAGCACCGTGTGCTCGGAAACACTTCCGGGTACACGGTGCTTTTTTTGCTTGGGCTTAGTTGTTTTCTTCGCCCTCTTTTTCCGCTTTCTTTTCCATGGCGATCAAGGCGTCTTTCCGGCTTAGGTTGATCCGGCCCTGGGCGTCGATCTCGGTGACTTTAACCAGCACCTCGCTGCCCACGTTGACCACATCCTCTACCCGCTCGACCCGGTTTTTGTCCAGCTTAGAGATGTGCACCAGGCCCTCTTTGCCGGGGGCGATTTCGACGAATGCGCCAAAATTCATCAGGCGGGTAACTTTGCCCTTATAGAACGCGCCGACTTCGGGATCCATTGCGATGGTCTTGATGACAGCCAGCGCGCGGTTGGCGTTTTCGAGATTTGTTCCCAGAACATAAACTTTGCCGTCGTCTTCAATGTCGATTTTAACGTCGCACTCGGCGCAGATTTTTTGAATGACCTTGCCGCCTGAGCCGATGACTTCGCGGATTTTATCCGGGTGGATGGTAATGGTCAGCATCTTGGGCGCGAAAGCGGACAGCTCTTCGCGCGGGGCGGGCAGAACTTTGAGCATCACATCGTCTAGAATGTGCAGGCGGGCTTTCCGGCATTTTTCGAGCGCGCTTTCGATAATATCAAAGGTCAGACCGTCCAGCTTGATATCCATCTGAATGGCGGTGATGCCTTTGTGTGTGCCGCCGACTTTGAAGTCCATGTCGCCGAAGAAATCTTCAACGCCCTGAATGTCCACAAAAGTATCCCAGCGCCCGCCGGCGTTGGGGTCGCCGTCGGTGATCAACCCACAGGAAATACCGGCAACCGGGTCGGTAATCGGCACGCCCGCATCCATCAGCGCAAGGCAGGAACCGCAGATGGCCGCCTGTGAGGTCGAGCCGTTCGAGCTGAGAATCTCGGAGACCGCGCGGATTGCGTAGGGGAAGACTTCAACCGAGGGCAGTACAGGCTCGATGGCCTTGGAGGCAAGCGCGCCGTGGCCGACTTCGCGGCGGCCGGGGCCTCTGTTCGGCCGGGTTTCGCCCACCGAGTAAGAGGGGAAGTTGTACTGGTGCATATACCGGCGCTGGGTTTCGGCGTCGATGCCGTCGATCTTTTGCGCGTCGCTCATCGGGCCCAATGTGACAACGGTCAGGCATTGAGTCTGCCCGCGTGTGAACATACCGGTGCCGTGTACCCGGGGAATCAGCCCGACTTCGGCGTTCAGCGGCCGGATGTCGTTCATCCCGCGGCCGTCCACCCGCTTGCCCTCAAGCAGCCAGGCGCGGACAACCGTCTTTTGCAGCTTATAGATGGCCTCGTCGATCAGGCCTTTCTGCTCAGGAAAGCGCTCGGCCATTGCCTCATGAATCTCGGCTTCCAGCGGGAGCAGGCGCTCTTCCCGGATGTTTTTATCGTCGGTATCCATCGCAACCCGCATCTTTTCGATGCCGGCTTCTTTAACGGCTTCAAAAATTTCGGGCGGCACAACTTTGGGTTCAAACGGGATTTTCGCTTTGCCGATCTGGCTTTGAATGTCCTTGATAAAGCTGACCAGTTTCGCGATCTCGTCGAAAGCGACCTTGACCCCGCCCAGCATCACTTCTTCAGAAACCTGGTTGGCGGCGGCTTCGATCATGCAGATGGTTTCGCCGTTGCCCACGATGGTGACCAGCATATCGCTCTCATCCCGCTCGGCCTCGGTGGGGTTGACAACGTACTCGCCGTTCACATATCCCATATTCACGCCGGCGATCGGCCCGTTCCACGGAATATTCGAAATGCTCAGCGCGATGGATACGCCCAGCATACCGGCGATTTCGGGCTGATAGTCCTGGTTGACCGAAAGGACAGTCATGACCACAGCCACATCATTGCGCATATCTTTGGGGAAAAGCGGGCGGATCGGCCTGTCCACCATACGGGAGGCGAGGACAGACTTATCACTCGGGCGGCCTTCCCGCTTCATGAACGAGCCGGGGATTTTGCCGGCCGCGTAAAGCTTTTCTTCAAAGTCAACGCTCAGCGGAAAGAAATCGATGCCCTCCCGGGGTTTCGCGCTCATGGTCGCATTGCAGAGCACGGTTGTGTCGCCGTAACGAACCAGCACCGACCCGCCCGAAAGCTCACACATCTTGCCGGTTTCAACGCTTAAGGGTTTGCCGCCAAAAGTAGTCTCGAACACTTTAAAATTTTCAAACAAAATACTTTCCTCCAATCAGGCTGTCCGGAAGAAAATCGCATTTTAGCAATAAAGCCAACAGACAGCGCCCGGCTCGTCTGCTCGATTCACTGCTAAAACCGCGGTCTTTCTCCCGGGTCTTTTTTTGTGCATGGTGAATTGGGAACCCGCTTGTGGCACAAAGTCGCCGCGAATTCCCAATCCCCAAATCCTTAATTACTTTCTTAATCCGAGCTTTGCGATCAGCGCGCGGTAGCGCTCAATATCTTTCTTCTTAACGTAGTTGAGCAGCCCGCGGCGTTGGCCGACCATCTTGAGAAGGCCGCGGCGGCTGTGGTGGTCTTTCTTGTGAATCTTGAGATGCTCGGTCAGATCGTTGATTCGCCGGGTCAGGATCGCGACCTGTACTTCAGGCGAGCCGGTGTCGTTCTCGTGACGGCGGTTGTCCACAATCACTTCGGTTTTTTGATCTTTTAACAGCATTGGATATCACCTCTTAGTATATTCCCCAATCTGAGAAAAAGGTTGGTGACGCTGGCTGTCCGGCCTTTGTCCTTAATCCAAGAATGAGGTAACCGATACAGTATAGCACAAGCGGTAGTACGTGTAAAGTATTATTTGTGATAAGGCTTGCAAAATCAATGTCACCTGTGGTAAAATGTGAAGCAGACAAACATAGCAAGCAGGAACCGGGTGCACCACCACCCGGCCCCCTAGCAGTCGGAGAAGAAACACTCTCCTGTGCCAATGGCCAACCGGCCACACTTGCATTGTATATTATACCCATAAGTTTGCCGGTTTTCAAGCTGACTGGCGGACTGTTCGGGGATTTTTTGCATTGCAGCGGTGTAAGGGTATGGGGTTTAACAATCCTGTATTCTTGCGCCGTTTTTGTTTGTCGGTGACCCGACGGACGCTAAATGAGGAGGAAGCGGCATGTTGATTACGAACAAAAGCGGTAATCTGCTGTACCGGGTGATAGACAACAGTGTTACAGATATCGGCGGCCTGGAAATCTGTAAAATTAACGGCAGCGAGATCACCGACCCAGGCGGGCAGGTAATACTTCGCATCACTGGCAATGAGGTCACCGACCGGGACGGGCATATCGTTTACCGCATTATCGGCAATGATATATTAAACCAAGATGGCTATGTAGAGTTCCGAATGGCGCGCTTTACCCGTTAACGGCAAAAAGCAGGCCCGGTCGGCGCAAGTCCGCTGGCCGGGCCTGCTTTTTATGATCTGCTACCGCTTGCTCACCCAAACCAGCATCTCCCCGACCCCGCGGTTAGCCCAGGAATAATAAGGAACAAAGGTAAGCCGAGCCGGCCGGTAGCGCGGCGTTTGGCCGCAGGCGTACAGCTTGCCTTCCCACTCACCGCCAACTTCCAGCCGCTCACCATTACAGACCAGCGTGGGCGGGTAAAGCGGGTTCGGCCGCGTTTCGGTAAAGACAGTCTCCGGCGTGAGCCGCACAAGGTGCAGGTTATCGCCGTTGTCCGCTTCTTCCAGACAATAGACGAACGGTCCCTTCTGAATGGCCACTTTGCCCGCGTCAGCGCGGACAAACGGGTGTGCGCTGACCTGCAAAACCGGCGCGTCAAATGTGATTGTGACCGTTTCGGACCCCGACCAGACTTTGCTGATTTTAAGGTATCCGTGTGATATTTGAGGATTGTCAAGCTTTTTGCCATTTACGCAAGCCTCAAAACTCCGCGACCAGCCGGGGATTCTAAAGTTAAACACAGCGCCGGCCGGCTGTTTTGCGTCAACTGTGAATGTAACGTCCAACCGGTGGTCAAACGCGATTTCCTGCCTGAGCGTCAGGGAACTTTCCCCCAGCGACACTTCGCTCTCATATCCGATGTAAAGATGTGTGTAGTACTCGCCGCCTGCGATGGATGTCATGTACTTTTCAATTGAGCTGACCGTTCGCGCCAGATTGGGCGGGCAGCAGGCACAGCCAAACCAATCCGGACGTGTGGATTTCACATGCCCGCGGTTTGGGCTGTTTTGGTTGGCCGCGGGGAAAGATTCGAGCGGGTTGACATAAAAATACTGCTTGCCGTCCCGGCCCATACCGGCCAGCGCGTTGTTGTAAAGGGCGCGCTCCATCACGTCGGCGTACCGGCTGTCCTGCTCATGGTTTAACATAGCCCGCGCAAAGTAGATAAGCCCGATGGACGCACAGGTCTCGCAATACATGGTGTCGTTGGGCAGGTCGTAATCGAAAGTAAACGCTTCGCCGATGTTGGTTGAGCCGATCCCGCCGGTTATGTACATCCGCCTGGTTGTGATGTTTTCCCAAATCCGATGACAGGCGGCGAGCATTTCCCCATCCCCGGTGTGCAGTGCGGTTTCGGCCATCCCGGTGAGCATATACATCATCCGAACCGCGTGGCCCTCAGCGGTCTCCTGCTCTTTCGGCCGCGCGTATGCCTGTAAATATTTTGGGGTGTAAAAAGATTCAAAGTCAAAGCAGTCCGGGCCACGAACATCCAGCAGGTATCCGGCCAGCTTGAGGTACTTTTCTTCACCGGTCAGCTGATAAAGCTTGACCAGCGCCGGCTCAATCTCCTGGTGGCCGTCTGTGCCGTGGCGCTTGTGTTCTTCCGGCCCAAAGTTTTGGTCGATACAGTCGGCGAACTTGCAGGCCAGACGCAGAATCTTATCCTTGCCGGTGGCTGTGTAGTAGGCCACCGCCGCCTCGATCAAATGGCCGCAGCAATACATCTCGTGGCTCAAATGCAGCTGCTTAAATTTGAGTTCGGGTGTGCGCAGCTGATAAAAAGTGTTGAGGTAACCGTCCGGCTCCATCGCCGCCTCAATTAAATCAATCGCCTCGTCGGCCAGCGTTTCCAGTTCCTTGTCGGGGAAGTGGTTGAGGATATGCCCGACCCCCTCCAGCCACTTGTAAACGTCGGTGTCCTGAAACCAGTAGCCTTGGTGCGTGCCTGAAGCCAGCCCGGCGGCGATCTTCAGGTTGGCGATCGCGTGGCTTTTCTCGGTCGGGATCGGTGCGTCGCTGTTCTCGATTTCCACCCGTATGCCTTCCTCATCATTGAGCGCCGACCACTGAAAGGGCAGAACCGTCCCTTTGATCAGCCGCAGATATCCCGACCAGAAGCTGTCATGAATTTTCATCGCCGGCACCTCGCAATCCCCGCCAAATCTAATCGTTTAAATTTCTCAATTGTGTATACTATACACGAAACTGCCGGCGTTGTCAATTGCCCTGCACAACAAGGGGTTTAAAAACACACGCAAATCTAAAAGTCGTACAAAAATTCCTTAAATGTCTGGCGATTCTGTGTGCCGGCGGGCGGCCTCTGCGCTGTTCGTCATTCTTCGACATACGGATTGTCGTTTGAGGCGTTTTGTGGTACAATCAATTTGTGTAAAGGGGTGGCCGGATGAGCGGCGTGACTTTCACCCTAACTCTGCCGCACAGGGGAGGTGACCACAATTGCAGGTAAAGTTTAGTGAAGAAGAATTCGGGAAACTCAAAGAAAAGCTGCGCATCTACGAGTGGGCACAGCGGACCTTGCTCACCAAGATTGACATCCTTCACGAATCACTGCGTACAGTTGACGGCAGCCCGATCGAGAGTATAAAGGGGCGGATCAAATCGCCTGAAAGCATCGCGGACAAGCTGTACAGGCTAAGTGTTGAGGTTACGGCCGAAAGCGCGCAAAAAAATCTACGGGATATAGCGGGTGTGCGGGTTATCTGCTCTTTCTCTAAGGATATACTTTATCTGGTCGGCCTGCTAAGGCAGATGCCCGGGATGAAGATACTTGACGAAAAAGATTACGTCACCCGCCCAAAACCCAGCGGCTACCGCAGTTATCACGTAATCATGGAGCTGCCTGTCTTTTACTCAGGCAAAGCCGAAGATGTGGTGGTCGAAGTGCAAATTCGCACCGAGGCGATGAATTTTTGGTCAACGCTTGAACACAAAGCGAAGTACAAGTACAAAAACCGCGTACCCAAACATCTGAGCGACGAGTTGGTCATGTGTGCCGACAAAATCGCCGAGCTTGATAATCGGATGTTCTTAATCCATGAAATCATTGCGCTGATCAACCGGGATATCGGGTCGAAATAGCCGGATAAGTTAGCGGGACGCCTGGCTGGTGTCCCGCATAAATTTTGGCTGCACTCACAAACTATGCTCACCGACTCTGTCGAAGGAGCATTGTTATGCTTGATACCACCATCCGCACACTTCTGGGATTTACTGTCCTGCTTACCCTCACCCGGCTGTTGGGCAAAAAGCAACTCAGCCAGCTGACCATCTTTACCTACATCACCGGGATAGCCCTTGGCAGCCTGATCAGCGAAATGATCTTAAACAAAGACGTAAGCAAGCCCGAGGGTGTGTTGAGCCTTGTGCTATGGTGTTTGTTGGTTTTGCTGATTGAGTTTGTCAGTCTGAAAAGCCCCAGGGCCCGGGTGCTGATGGATGGCCAGCCCACCATTGTGATCAAAAAAGGGCTGATTGTTGAGCGCGCACTTCGAAAACAACGGCTGAACCTGGACGATTTGACCATGCAGCTCAGGCTCAATGAGGTCTTCTCGGTCTTGGAAGTCGAGTACGCCATCCTTGAGCCGAACGGCGCGATCACCGTACTCAAAAAGGCGGGGCAAATATCCGCTATCCCATCCGAAATCATCTCTGACGGCAGCATTGTCCACAAAAATCTGCCCGAACTCGGCTACACCATGCGGGAGCTCGAGGACGCACTGCGCGGACAGGGGATCACCGACGTTAAATCCGTCCTCTACGCCGAGCTGCAGCAGGACCGCAGCTTGTATATTCAAAAGCGCGACCCACCCAAGTGATCTCATTGATCTCAACACCGGATGTTATTCTCCGCAAAGATTTCAGCCATAAGCAGGACGCCGAACTTCAATGCACCGGCATATGTGTCGTAAAGGGTTATGCCCTCAATATCGCCCTGAGCATCGCAGTATTGCTCAAACAGCTTCTTTTCCGTATCGTCAAGCAACGCGCTTAGTTTTTCCATGCTGTCCAGCCTTCGCTTAGCGGCTTTTGCAAAGGAGGAGCTTTGCGGAAAGTGTCCGGCGTCAAAATCGATATTTCCCAGATACAGTTCTTTTAACATGCTTTGCATCAATCCTTTTCACAATGTTTTCCGACATTGCTTGAAAGGGTTTGCGGCGCATGATATAATATTTACGCTGCATTTGCTTTCGAGCATATGTCGGCTTGGGGAAGTGGCGGTTACTTTGTGGAGTTGGCGCCGCTTCCTATCATTTTTTCTGGAGGTCGTCATGAATCCTGTGGACACCCTGCCGCATGACCTCTGCCTTTGATACTTCCAAAACACGAGCACAATCATCCAGCTTTTCGGAAGTTTCTTGGTCAAGCCTCACTTTGAGCGAAATGTCCTTCGGATTATCAGTCGGACGCCCCATTTTTTTGTCCCCCAATAACATCACCTCACTTTAGTGGGGTCGGTAATATTGTATATTTACCGACGCCGAAAAGTCAAGCAAACTTTTAAAAAATTTAAATAAAGCATAAATCCGAACTTGCCTCAACAGAAAATATCTGTCGGGACAAGTTCGGATTTTGAGTGCTCTGCTTCGTTCAGTCATTTTGACGTAAGTTATAATCGCGAGAGCAAAGCAAAACGCGCCCCCACAACGTGAGAACGCGACATTGGCTCCGGGGCCGTCCCCGGTGGCGCGCCAGAAGGGACTCGAACCCCTGGCCTACTGCTTAGAAGGCAGTTGCTCTATCCGGCTGAGCTACTGGCGCATATCATAAACATACCGTCGCCATGCGTGCTTACAGCTGCTGCTGGCATAGCGCTTACCCGACAGGCACGCATCTTATTATAAGAGCTTAAGCCGCAGATGTCAAGATGCAGACAAGCACAAAACGCGCGGCCTGTAATTTGTTGGCGGCCTGATCTTGCTTTTTTGGGCATTAATGGGTAAAATGATAGATGGAAGGACAAGTCTGATCATTATCATAAAGGAGTTGGGAGTATGCCAAAAGTTTCGACTACCCAGATGTTTAAGGATGCCTACGCAGGCAAGTACGCAATCGGCGCCTTTAACGTCAACAACATGGAGATCATTCAAGGGATCACCGAGGCGGCAAAAGATCTGAACGCCCCGCTCATCCTCCAAGTGAGTTCGGGCGCGCGCAAGTACGCAAACCACACCTACCTCATGAAGCTGATCGAAGCGGCGGTGATCGAAACCGGCCTGCCAATCGCTGTTCACCTTGACCACGGCGACAGCTTTGAGCTCTGCAAAAGCTGCATCGACGGCGGATTTACCTCGGTCATGATCGACGGCTCCCACCACTCTTTTGAAGAGAATATCGCCATCACCAAAAAAGTTGTTGAGTATGCACATGCTCACGGTGTGAGCGTCGAGGGCGAGCTCGGCCGCCTGGCCGGGGTAGAGGATGACGTAAATGTGTCGGATGAAGACGCGTCTTACACCCGCCCCGAAGAAGTGCAGGAATTTGTTGAGCGCACCGGCGTCGACTCGCTGGCCATCGCCATCGGCACCAGCCACGGCGCGTACAAGTTTAAACCCGGCCAAAACCCCCAGCTGCGCTTTGACATCCTCGAAGAGGTTGAAAAACGTCTGCCCGGCTTCCCGATTGTTTTGCACGGCGCGTCTTCGGTTGTCCCGGAGTATGTCAAGATGATCAACGAAAACGGCGGAAAAATGCCCGACGCCATCGGCATCCCCGAGGATATGCTGCGCAAAGCGGCGGCTATGGCGGTTTGCAAAATCAACATCGACTCCGACCTGCGCCTGGCCATGACCGGTGTCTTGCGCAAATACTTTGCAGAAAACCCCTCCCACTTTGACCCCCGCCAATACCTGACCCCAGCCAGAGCCGCCATCAAGCAGATTGTGGCGCACAAAATCGAAACTGTGCTTGGCAATGCGGGTAAGGCATAGCCGCAGAGGATTGTAAATCGCAGAGCGTCGGCAAGAGCCGGATTGTCGGGCTTTTGCCGGCGTTCGCTATTGGATGGTGAGGGTTGGCCGTGCGGGATATCTTTGTCATTTTCGCCGAGAGGGGAATCGACCGTATCGGCGTCTGCGCGTTTGAAGACGTGCTGCCGCTATTGGATGTCCGCTCTGCGGGCAGGCTCCCCGCCTCGCCCAAAAGCGTAATTGTCTGTGCGTTGCCCTGCTTTAGCGGTGATTACCCCGGCCGAAATGTCGCGCGGTACGCGATCTGCGACGACTATCACAAAGCGGGCGGGGCACTGCTGGCCGGCATTTGCGATGACCTGCGGGTGCTTCACCCCAAAAGTGCGTTCGAGCCGTTCATAGACGTTTCCCCAATCCGGGAAGTCGAAGCGGCGCGGCTGGCAGGACTGGGCGCGGTCGGGCGACACGGCCTGCTTATATTATCCGGATATGGCAGTTACACATGCATCGGTTGTGTTGTCACCGACCTGCAAATCCCGCCATCCACATCTGCCATCGGCGGCTGCCTTGACTGCGGCGAATGTGTAAAATCCTGCCCGACCGGCGCGCTAGGTCAAAAATTACTGCGCAAAGAGCTTTGCCGGTCTTACATCACCCAAAAGCGGGGCAGACTCTCTGCGTGGGAAGAAAACCAGATCAGGGCAGGGAAGATGGCGGTCGGCTGTGATATTTGCCAACAGGCTTGCCCGCTAAACCGGGAGGCGACTATTACGCCGCTCGCGCGGATGCGCGAAAACCCGATACCAAACCTAAATAAAGACAACCTGCCCCAAGCTTTGAAAAACAAAACATACGGCTATCTGGGCCGCAAAGTACTTGAAAGAAACATGACGATCGTTGACGGTTGACAGCGCGGACGCCAAAACTGTCCACTGTCAATTGTCCATTGTCAGCTGAAAAGAGGTGCGTATGGAAATCCTTTCGCGGGAACGTTACGGCGAATTTGAGGCGTTTAATCGAACACACCCGCGCGGCAGCATCATGCAGAGCGTGCTCTGGCACGGTGTAAAGAGGAGCTGGGGACACGAGGTTATAGTCAGCCGGGGGGATGACGGCGAAATCCGCGGCGGGATGAGTGTGCTCATTCAGCGAATCCCTTTTATCGGGGTATCGCTCTTATACGCGCCCCGCGGCCCGGTCTGTGATCTTGAGGACACCGCCGTCATCAAAGACCTGAAAGCGGGCGTGGACGAAATCGCCCGCCGTCACAAAGGCTACCAATTCAAGATTGACCCGGATATCCCGATTTCCCGGGAGGGGTTCGCCGCGCTGGCCAAAGAGATGGGGTTTACAAACTTTCGCGGCGGGGATGGCTTCGAGACGGTACAGCCCCGGTTTAATTACCGGGTTTATCTGGCCGGGAAAAGCGAGGACAATTTGTTGATGGGCTTTACCCAACAGGCCCGGCGAAATGTGCGCATCGCGCAAAAACACGGGGTGCAGGTCAAAATCTGCGGAAAAGAGGCGCTGGACGACTTTGTCCGGCTGATGCAAATAACCGGCGCGCGGGACGGATTTTCGGTTCGGCCCAAAAACTACTTCGAGGGGATGCTCGACGCCCTCGGCGACGATTGCCGCTTGTATATGGCCTACTATCAGGGACAGCCGCTGTCCGGCGCGGTCACTTCAAATTATGCCGGCAAGTGCTGTTACCTTTACGGGGCATCCAGCAACGAACACCGCAATGTCATGCCAAACTACCTGATGCAGTGGGAGATGATCCGCTGGGCGGCACAGACCGGCTGTGCGGTCTACGACTTTCAGGGGGTGTCCGGCAACCTGGCCGACGAGAGCAGCCACCTTTACGGCCTCTACCGCTTTAAGCGCGGGTTCGGCGGCCAGGTGGATGAAGGCCCGGGCGAGTTCGACTACACGTACATGCCCTTTCGGGCCAAGCTGGTCGCGCTGATGATTGATCTGAACGACCGGCTCCGCAATCTGCGCAGAAAGTTTCGCGACCGGTAGCCCCGATATAGTATGGTATATCCAAACAAACTATGGTAGAATAATATAAGTGCGCGGTCAAGCGCTTACTATTTTCTAACAACTAGAGGTGTTTGCCAATGAAACTGGTTTTGGCCATTGTGAGTGGTGAAGACAGTGCCAAAGTGTCGGGCGCTTTGACCAACGGTGGCTTCATGGTCACCAAGCTGGCCACCACCGGCGGCTTTTTGCTGGCCGGGAACTCAACATTTATCATCGGCACCGACGATGATAAAGTACCCGAGATCATCGAGATCATCCGGGAAAATTCACGCACCCGTAAGCAGATGCTGTCCTCTTCCGGCTCTTACGGGCTGGGGATGTTTGCGTCATCCCCCATCGAGGTACAGGTGGGCGGGGCGACCGTCTTTGTGCTGGACGTCGAGCAGTTCCACAAACTGTGATGAACGGGGCGAGTGCACGCGTTACCGCGCTCTTAAACAGCGGGCGGCCGCCTCACGCCATTCTAATTGAGGGAACGCCCGGCAGTGAGCGCGACGCGTTCGTCAACCGCGTGGTCGCCGAGATTCTCTGCGCGGCGCAGGGTGTACAGCGCCCCTGTGGCCAATGCCTTGCCTGCCGCAAAGTGGCCGGGGACATTCATCCTGATTTTTTGCGTTATCGGGGGGAGGGGAAAAGCAACGCCATCCCCATCGACAAAGTGCGCGAAATTCGCGGACAGGCATACCTTTTGCCAAACGAGAGCGAGAGAAAAATCCTGCTGCTCGAAGACGCCGACAACATGCTGCCGCCCGCACAGAACGCCCTGTTAAAAATTTTAGAAGAACCGCCGGGATGTGTGATCTTTATCCTGACCGTAGCCAACCGGTTTCGCCTGCTTGAAACTGTGCGCTCAAGGGTGAGCGCGATCGCTTTGGAACCAAACGCCGGGCAGGAAGAAACACAGCCGGCAAACCCCAAATACCGCGAGGACGCGGTCACCCTGCTTGAATCGCTCAGCCTGGGCGAAGAATCGCGGGCGCTCGCCTGCCTGGCCGGTTACGAGAAAGACCGGGGCGGCTTGTCCGGGATGTTAAACGAGACCAAGACTCTTGCGCTGCAAAGTATGTTGGCCGGCGGCTACAGAGGCGGCGGCATCCCGCTCAGCCCATTGCGCCTTTCGGCTTTTGTCGCTATAATAGAGGAGACGATCGGTAAAGCACAGCAAAACGTAGGCGGCTTACTGCTGGGTTGTGCGTTGAGCGCGAGATTATTTTCAATTAACAATTAATAGTTAACAATTAACAATGATGGTATCGCTTCGCGATTTTAATTTTTAAGTAGTCCCGCGCAGCGGACACATTCATTGTTCATTGATAATTGTTCATTGCCGTGGAGGATATATGGCTGAGATTATTGGCGTCCGGTTTAAAAGTGTGGGCAAGGTCTACTACTTTGACCCGGACGGGTACAAGGTAGCAAAAGGGGAAAATGTGATTGTCGAGACCTCCCGCGGGATTGAGTGTGGTGAAGTCATTCTCGGCAACCGCGCTGTGGATGACAAACAGGTCACCCAGCCGCTCAAAAAGATGCTGCGCCCCGCAAGTACCCAAGACATCGAAAAGCTGGAAAAAAACCGTGAGAGAGAATCTTTCGCCCTGAAGATGTGTCAGGAGAAAGTGCGCAATCACAATTTGGATATGAAGCTGATCGATGTAGAATATACCTTTGATAACAGCAAAGTGCTTTTTTATTTCACCGCGGACGGGCGGGTGGATTTCCGCGAACTGGTCAAAGACCTTGCCTCTATCCTCAAAACCAGGATTGAGCTGCGCCAGATCGGTGTGCGGGACGAAGCCAAGATGCTGGGCGGGCTGGGGATCTGTGGCCGGCCGTTTTGTTGCAGCACATTCCTCGGCGAGTTCCAGCCGGTATCCATCAAGATGGCCAAAGAGCAGGGGCTTTCCCTCAATCCCGCCAAGATATCGGGGACATGCGGGCGGCTGATGTGCTGCCTTAAGTATGAGCAGGCCGCTTATGAGGACTTGTTAAAAACCACCCCAAAAGCGGGCGCGGCCGTTCAAACACCGGAGGGCAAAGGGATAGTCGGCGAGGTCAGCCTGATGACAGGGAACTTAAAAGTTGCGCTGGAAAAAAACCAAAACGGTGCGCTGACCGTCTTCCACAAAGACCAGGTTCGCCCGTTTAAAGAAGCGCGGACACACGATAAGACAGACGCGCACCCGTCCGAAAAGCCTAAAAACAACCGGCCCCAGGCCTCTCAAAGTTAGTAGGGAAAACTTTTGATAATATCTTGATTTTTTGTCCGGTTGTGGTACAATAGGGAAGAACCTAAAGGAGGTAACAAAAATGGCACACTATATCACTGATGACTGCATTAGCTGTGGCGCTTGTGAGTCCGACTGCCCGACCGGCGCGATCTCTGAAGGCGATGGCAAATTTGTAATCGACGCGGCTGCCTGTACCGACTGCGGCGCTTGTGTTGATTCTTGTCCTGTAGACGCCATCAAAGTCGAATAGTTTAAAGGCCGATTCCCAGACATAAGACAAAACAGCAGAACGATTGGCGAAATCGCGGGCATTGTGGTTTTGCCGGCGTTCTGTTGTTTTCGGGACAGGGAACAAAATCCGGAGGATTAGCGAAGTGGTCATAACGCGGTGGTCTTGAAAGACTGTGGGCTGACTGGTCACTTCGTAGAGGAAAGTCTTGATTTTACGGGCTTTCTGAGGTACAGTTACAACTGAATATTTTGCAGTGTTGCCATGAAGTGTTGCTATTTTTCCAACGGTTCAATTATTTCGTATCATGGCAAAATCAACTGGAGGGTTACCGAAGCGGTCATAACGGGGCGGTCTTGAAAACCGTTTGAGGGCAACCTCACAAGGGTTCGAATCCCTTACCCTCCGCCAAAATCAATGCCAGTAAATGCGCTAAACAAGCGGGTTTGCTGGCTTTTATATTTTCAGCG
>Ga0123352_10000643_pt1 | contig 42901 bp, 40 predicted proteins | sample TergutLab28metaG_FD_89700 | JGI IMG/M metagenome (GOLD analysis project Ga0123352, IMG submission 89700) | Labiotermes labralis P1 segment gut microbial communities from Petit-Saut dam, French Guiana - Lab288 P1 | ecosystem: Host-associated > Arthropoda: Insects > Digestive system > Gut ... | reverse complement strand
TTCCCCTTCTATATAACTTCTTAACCAATTTATGTATAGCAAACTTCAATGTTGCACTTCTTTTACCCTATTCCGTTCGAAATCCCGGCTGCCATGCTTTAACTTCACCTGTTTGCCAGTATTTACTAACGAAAAACCCGCGCTGTTCGACTGTATACATAAACAATAGTTTGGGGCCTATAGCGAGAAAATCATCCTGTATATAAAAGTTTTTGTTGGAGAGCATCCTCATTTTTGTCAACAAGTATGTTTGTGTCATCTGCAAATAAGACTAATTTTACACCATGGATGTTTAATGGGATGTCATTTACATATAATACAAACGAAGTTAATGTTAATGGGGTCGTGGTGTGAGCTGCGGAAAATTACAATAAATGAAGATGAAACTCACGGCACCTTCACCTTAACTGGAAGTCGAAAGACACAATCTTATTTCGCGCTGAATGAACTTCTATTGCTAGACCGTAAAGGTTCTGCTACTGTCTGTCAGAGCGCAGTAGCCGAAAGGGACCAACTTCAAGTCACTCCAGTGTAAAACAAAAAGAATGCAAAACTGCGTTGCTCTGCCCTCTAACGTGGAAGTAAACAGCCAGACATGTGCGCCCCCTAACATGTGTTTCCACGAGCGCCGTTAAATACGGGCCCTACGTTATTTGTGTTTCACGGGTGCTGCTTTTATCTCTGACCCTTTGGCGACGGTGTACCAAACTGCTCTTGTCTGTTGTAACTACGGCAATCTGTGCGTACTCAGCCAATCGGTGGAACTGTGAACTGTGGTACAGATAGTGAAATGGTCTGTGCAAGTTCTAGCTATGTCCCATGATTCAATGCTGTCACGTGAAGAGTATCGTAGTGCAGTGTCTTGGTCGTGTATGAGTTTGTGTAATGTGACGTTTACATGTATTCCAGTGATCGAAAAATTGAAGATCTAAGTCCCTATTGCTGGCAAAGAAACGGATATGTAAGTGGGTAATAATGTTTGGTATCGCAATTTGTTGCGTGCTATGTAGCATGTATGGTTGTTAATCGTGTAGTTTCATGACCTGTTCGCATTTTAAACAAGTTGGTGATATAATTAGCGGGTAGTTTCGTGGTAAGTACGCAAAACATAATTTATGGGGTGCATAAGTAGTACAGTTTCTGTAATTATAGTGGTAGGTAGTGCCCAGACTTCCGTTTCGGCGTGTTAAATGTTGGGATTTTTTCAGGAATTGGACGTCACCATCCCGTTACACTTTTAACGATAATAACGCACAAGTGTAAAAATGTGATTGCTTCTGCTTCAGACACCATTTGTAGGAGATACAGAGGTTTCCACGGTGGTGAAGAGTACTATTTTGGCCTTGTGATATATGACACCATATAGTGGGGTGTTTGGGTACGGAAGTACAGTAGAATTCCACTTATCCGGATTAATTGGGACGGCGAGCCATCCGGATGCAGAAAATCCGGATAATGGCATTTTTCTTTGAAAATAGGTTACATTGGCAGTTTGAAGTTCGGCTTTTACTGTTTACATTGTGTTCCTGCGTCTGCTGTGTCATTGAGTAAGTTTCAAAGGTCACTGATTGATCGTGTATAGCACAAAGTCGTCTGTAGAACATTAAAAAATGTGAATACCGTATCAAAAGAAGTACAAATATGTAATAACTTTATGAATACCTAGTAACAACACTGTACTGCATTGTGGTGCATTCTTTACTGTGAGTACATTTTGGTTAAATCTTTTTATATTATGCAAGAAACTCGTTTGAAAAGTAAGACACAGAAATCAAAGTGAAATAAAGTGGGTATATTGGTGGCAAAGTGGAGGGAAACTGAGATGGAGTCGCTGAGTGTATAGATCTGATGGAGAAGATAGAAGTAACCCAACTTCAGGAATGTTATCACCATCATTTTTGTTGGTCCAATAATCAGGCAGGTGGCTGCTGCATTTTTATAGATGATTCAGGTGGGAGTGATTCACATTAAGTTTCAGTTGGATTCATTTTTTCTTGAATTTGTCAGGAAGACATCAGGCTTAATTGTTTACTGTCTGCCTGTTTACAAACACATCATAAGAAGGCATAAGTGTGTTCATTATCATTCTAATAATTTATGAAGAGTCCTGAAGTTGGCAACTGTGTTCCTCAGGCTCACTCAGAACTTCTTGAATTGTGCATTGAAATGAATGTTGTGAATTACATATAGGTGAATCTTAATGATATGCCTACCTCTGGTTCCACAAGAACAGGACCATTTAGTTCATGTAGCAGCAATTGTAGATTGGACATTTGATCCTTGTGTGCATAACAAGGTGATTACTTCTGTCTTCACTGTATTAAAACCAGTTTGTTTAGCCAATGCAGCACATTGGTGTTGCAATTTGTTATTTCCTCAACTGCCTCGAATATCATGAGCAAAATGAAGTATTTTTTCCATACTCCTTGGTCTCTTGATTGGAGAAGTGGTGTTAAATTGGGTGAGAGAAGGATGACTTTTTTGTAATTTTTGTCCTTGCAGTATGCTTTTAGTTCATGGTGATGTAGATCATGAACCATTCAGTGAATATTGAGCTTAACATACAGCTGTTCATCATATAGTGACAGTAAACAGGAAGGCAGTGCTTGAACAATCTCATCAGTGAGTAATAACAGACTTAAGATTAGGTATCTGTTCTTGTCATTGGGTGACTGGTTCCTGTAAGTGGGTGGATAATAACAGCCAGTTTCTTAGACAGTTGAGTAACTGTGTGCATTTATCTGCACATATTTAAATCTTTCAGTGTTAGGAGGATTTTTTCCCCCCATATAGTTAATTATTTACAACTGCATATGGTTAACTGTGCTGGGCAAATCTGTAGTATTATGCAAGGAGTTACCATATTGTGTATTCAGTGCTGATATGGACACGCTTTAGCATGTGCATGTCATCGGGAAGAATGTACATGTGTGTCTGTGATTTGTACTTGGTATAACATTGTAATGAAATGGTTCCCAAAGTGTGCTATGCTGACCCCTTGAGATCCACGACCAGTTCCCAGGGGATATGTGGGTACAGTTCTGTAATGGCTACTTTGAAGTTTACAATCTTTTCTTTAATTAAAGGGGTAATGTTTTGTTAAAAATAATTGCAGAACTTCTTTAATTGGCAATGTGTTTATGTACTATGACCATTAGAATATCTAACTAAGAAAGCCTCTTTTCCCCTGAAGTGAGCGACAGTCAGTTTAATTAAGGTCAAATCATGCAAAGCATTGTTACATATTGTACTGGTATGTACTCGTGGCTATCTGAAATTAGTTCTGATATATAAATTTTTAATTTTGGATATCTATCACCCGGCATTTTATAGTGTGAAGTGGGACACTTTACGTTCTCCTCACCTAGACTCAGACTAACGTTCTTTTCTCGGGTATTTTAATAATTCATGGAAAAAATGCACCATTTTACAGTGTTTTGCCCTATATTGTGATATTCAGGAATGTAACACAGATGTTAACAGGGTCATATCGTAACTGTTGGAGTAGGTTCGACATTATTGACATAAGGTTATATGTTGGTCCTCGTGTAGATTTACGAGTCCTGCAGGGTGTCACTATAATTGGGGGGGGGGATTAGTCAGTTTGATGGCTAGTTTGACTTTCTAACAGCAGGGTCATAAATAACACTCAGGGTTTTCTGGAGTAAGTGTCCAACAGACATTTTGTAAGGACATTTTTGTAGTTTTATGACAGGATGGATGATGAGGCACATTACTTTTGTTCTGTTTAGTACGGTCCAACCATAACTGACTGCTAGAGGTCTTATATATATATGTATATATATATATAATCTTTTCAAGCATGGGAGCAGGAAACACAAGAGAAAGGTATATGAGGGACAAGAGTTCAGTGTTAACAGTAGCACACAAGGGAGGTGGATGTTGTGTGCTGGTTTTGTAACTAAAAACAACTGCCGTGGCTACTTCAGATTGCTGGCTGCTAAAAGTTGGTGTTAAATATGAAAAAGTGGTAAATAAAAATAAATGATCTATTATCAATAGCTAGTGCTGACACTGTGAATACTGATACAGCCTACATGTAAATATTCCCTGAGAGAGAACATGCAAACCAGCGTGAGCTGAGCTAGTTAGGTCTTTGTGTGGGTAAGAAAGGATGGTAGCAATATGTACTTCCCATTTTGTTGCATTGTAGTTAACCCTGTTTGCTTTTAGAGTTTTCTCATGTGTGTGTGTGAGGTTGCCTTGTGGTACCTGGATGTTGTCTAGTGTTGAGATCTGAGTAGTACAACTTGTAGAGGTATCTGGATGTTGCCCAATGTTGAGATCTGAGTAGTAAAATTTGAGGAGGTTGGTGTATTTTGTTATATATTAGGGTGGTTATAATTAATTCTTCTTCTACTTAATACATATACTTTGTATCTCAGTTTGTTGGTAAAGACCCCTCACTTCAAGCTCTTATTAATGTCAAGAGTATAGAGTAAGTTCGGGTTTTACGTATGTTTTTATTTTCAGGCTGTTTGGATTTCATGATACAGGAACAAATTCTGATGGCATTTACGAACAGTATTCTTAGGTGTACCGTTGTCACTCCTAATTTGAAAAGTTAACATTGAGACTTGGCACGTCAGAGCTTTGTCTGACATTATTGGTCTGAACTGCTTAATTAAGTAGTACCGTAGATCATATCACATTACGGTTAAGCTTAATGCATTGTAACAGGGTGATATTCCATGATGTTCTTTGTTCATAATTTTCAGATTTTCAACGATAATTTGTGCATATATAGCACCTGTGACACAAAGAATGTTTTGAGTTGGTGGTGGTTTTTAAGACATGTACCCACAGTGCCCTTTGCCACGACACATCACAGCACTGTATGTGGTTGCTGTTGCTAGTTGTGTGGCATTGTTCAGCCATGGTGTTGCACTGGTTCATGCAGATGTATTGGTCTATTCGTTTGATTACCATGAAGAACCTGAGATGGTATTCAGAGATGCTCCTGCAGAATTTGGAAGTGCACTTCCTGTAGAAGGCTTGAAGGTATGTGGATGAAATTATTCCATTTATAGCAGTATCTTTAAATCTGGTAATGTTTCCTTGCCACCAGTCCAAAACGAGCAACACCAAACAGCTTCAGTATATGCTCGTATCACAAGATTAAAAGTGAATTTAGCCAGGTAGTACTTTTCATTCTAGTTATGATGTCAGCTATAGAGACTGCTCTTGTTTTGTTTGATTAAGGGCCTGGTTGTGATGGCCAATCCTGAGCATGCCTGTACAAGTATTGACCAACCTCCGGATAACCGTACGAACTATTTTGGAAGCTGGATAGTCCTTATACGTCGCTATGGCTGTTCATTTGAACAGAAGGTCCGGGTAGCACAGCGTGCCAACTACAGTGCTGCGATTGTTCACAATGTGAATTCAAGTGAATTGGGTAATATTTTGTGTTCTTAACTTCCAGATTGCTTTTGAAGTAATATGCTATTCATGAAATTCAGTCCTGCTTGGTTCAAGTGTTATTTGATTGTTAGATTTTTCATTATAACGAGGCTTAGGATTACAGCATTTTATGTATTCAGTATGTAAAAATGAATTACATTTGAACTTTCACTTAGGGTGATTCTGTAAATAATGAATATGCATTTTTTATCTTACTGATTGTACCTTGCTGACAGATGTTAACATATGCAGAATGCATGGAATCCTAAGCCTAATTGTAACACTCTTATTGATTTTGTTGTGATGTGTGTTATTTATGAGTGATGTATTTTTGAATGTAGCAAACAATATGTCATATTGTATAATGTATGATAATTCTTACAGTAGGATTTGAATACATTTATGTTTGAGTAAATCTGCATAATAATAGATTGCCAAAGTATGTGATGGTGATAATGGCATGGATTGCATACAGCACAGCTTGCTTTGGGGTTCCATATTTTCATGATGTCAGTACTGTAGGGACCTCTTGTACTTATAATCCTCTTTACCTGAAGACAAGTAATGTGTACAGCATTTTCTTAGAAAGTAGTCTTTAATATACAAAATACTGTAATGAATTGTAACTGCTTGGGATATAGTTGTCTATAACTACATGTATCAGCAGAAGTTACTTTAAGTACTAGGGATGGGTTTTGAGAAATGGGCCATGAGGATTTGAGTAGAAGAATGATTCTGTAACAGTGGATATGCAAATTAATATTTTGCAAAATTAAACACTAGCGTACCTTATGCATATGCAAAAAGTGTTAGCTAAGAAATGGGGGAGGGGGTGTTTATGAGGTCCATTGCAGTTGACAGGGTAATATTGCGTGAAGTTTGAAAGCCACTCTGCGTACTGAGAATTTTAAGATTGGTATTTGTATCAAGGCTTCATCATCATCATGCTTTATGGCAGTACTGCATTTTTCTGCAATGACAGTATATAAAGTTTATGCACTTTTATTATAGATTTTAATTTATTGTATGAAGGGGTACTGAAAAGTAATGGAAAGTAATGCCTCCTACTTTCCTTTGCTAGAGAGAAATGCACATAGGAGGACAAACTGAACTGCATCCAATTTGTTGGACTTATTTTACACAGTGGGTCAGATTTGAAACTTTTGTTGCTAGAGGGCCCTGAATTGTGCTCTTACATGTGGCTAAGTATAATGTGAATATGTGAGTGCAGATGCAACAGCATGCAGTAATAGAGCTACTTACTGCAGAAAATGTTCCTCTGATCAACATGCACTGGCAAATGAAAGTTGTTTATGGAGAGGAGTGTGATGGCATCATTACTGGTTGGTGTTGGGCTGGACGTGTTTGTGATGGAAAGCCTGAACAGGTCTCCATGAACCTGAATAAAAAAAAATGGAATGGAAGTCCCTGAACTGCAAGTGATGCCACTCACCTGAAACACTGAGAAAGCTGAAAGCTTGACTTCAACATTTTTTTCTCACATGGAGCTGCATCTCCTTCAAAATGACAGCACTCAGCAGTGTACAAGTATGAGAAAAACTGCAGAAAATTGATGCCTGAGTTGCACTTTCTTGGCTCATGCACCGTATTGCTGCGACTTAAGTTATCAGATTTTCATATCTTTCCAAAACTGAAGGAACATCCCAGAGGATGTGACTACATGCGGGACATTGAAGTCAGGACGGTGATTTAAGTTGTGGTTCTGTCATCATGATGCCCAATTCAGTCATAACAGACTTACTTGAATGTTGGTGAAAGTGTGTAGATTGAAAAGGTGATTAGGGGGGGAAATAAATGTGTAGAGGTGAACAGCAGAGTTCAAGAAGGTTGGCTCTTCTAGTTTTATTCAAATACATTATAAATACACATTACTTCATGATTCTAGTATGTCACAGTAAAAGGCATACCCCTTGCAAGTCAAAAGCACCAAAAAGTTGAGAACCACTGCTTTAACTTGATGTTTGCAAAATGAGCCTAACGTGTGTCATACTATCAGGAATTGCTTGATGGTAAGCTTACCTTATTTGTTAGACTGGTGGGAAATAGGTAGCACAGAGTTAAACTTCACTAATTTTGTATATACATGAAGCATTCTTGGAAGTCTTGCACATTTTTTATTCATAATAAATTTGTTTTCTGATCTTGATGCTGAGTTGTGTATTAAGCATTCTGAGCATCGTGGTACCACTGGTTATTGATTAAAATTAGGGTATACTGTACCAACAAGTTACCAGATACAAGAAACCATCCATTAAGGGACCCGCATTTTCTATATAAGTGAGACCCATTTATATACATAATGTCTTCAGCTGAGATAGATGATAACAGTCCTGGAATCTGGCACAATGAAGTACAGTACTTCTATAAATTCTCTGAAGTATGTGTATAAAACTTGCTTACAGTGGAGTCCAAAAATTTGGGTATGTATATTTCTATATTGATGTATTGGAGGTGCTTTACAATGCCTCCCAATATGAATATCTCCTGAATAACCTTTGCACGTACTGGGCACTGATACAGGGTGACTTGTGTTTGTTATTGTACAGCAAGATTATGTTATTCTGGCACATGCAGGTTTGACAGGTGCTGTATTGTGAGATATTAGGGATACTTGGGAGATACCTATACTGACCTAAGTTCTTAGGCAATTTTTTGTTACTGCTCCTATACTTGGGCTAATTTTGGCTCCCCTCTTGAAAGAGCTGTCCACGCTTTCAATCGATATCATAAACAATTATTAACTGGTCCTTCTGTTTCTTTATATAATAGCTAGTTGAAGATCCATTGTCATATAAAGTCATAACCAGCCTTAAGTTTTTGTCATTTTCAAGCCTCCTGATTATTTCAAGTTTCTTTGGGATTGTTGAAGTTACATCTTACCAGCAGTACCTTGTTTATTCACCTGTGGATCACTTGAAGCCATTCTAATATCTGGACAGAGAGTAAGCATGTGCCATATACAACATGATGGAAATAGGTTTCACAGTATTGCTACTAATTGTGCTAAACACATAGATAATCCAAGATAGTTGTGAAATACATATGTGTACCAGAAGTTAAGTCAATAAAACTACTGACCTTGGAACTTCTGTCCTCAAGTGCCAATTTATGTGTCAGATTGAAGAATATTGCTGTATTCAGTTTTGATTTTTATGTGCTGCTTGATTTGCTAATCCCTATTTGTACCAAACTGGGATTATGTATATCCCAGTATGGTCTGGGCTAAGAGATTCTGACAGCATTTTATGTAACTTACATGTGGGAATCATAATGTACAGGCATACTTTGATGTCCATGAGGCATATGTTCTGGGGATAATTGTAAAATAGTGAAATTTATGAATGCGATCATAATTTGTGATAAGCACAGCATTGAATGTATGATTGTAATGAAGTACATATGTATGGAATAGACATGGATGCATGGAAGGTGGGGGGGAGTATGTTGATGTTTGCAAATTGTGCCAGTAGAATACTGAAACCATTACACTGTATGTCATTTAGATGCTAAAAGCAGCACAAAGATGGAAAACAGGGAACTCTCAAGAAAAATGAGATAATATTATCAGGAGCCTGTGAGGAATTAGCAAATGTGTGTGAGTATGGATGGATGACTTTATTGCAGAGTTTCTGGTATATAGTGGCAAATTCAATTCCCAATTTAGTGTTTTGTTTGTATATTCAGAACCCATGTCTGCCAGGAATCCAGAGGGTATCTCCATCCCATCTGTGTTTGTGGGTGAAGAAGCGGGCTTGATTCTGAAATCTAATTACCAATACAAGTCCAACTGTTTTGTTGTAATTAACAATGAATTGCCTTTTAACATCAACGTACATCTGCTGCTTCCATTTGCCATCGTAGTGGGGATATGTTTCTTTATCCTGCTTGTGTTTGTGGTGAGTATACATTCAGAATTTAAATAAAATGGTAATAAGGTGACATAGGTAGTTAACTGGAGCAGCATGTTTCACGTGCAGTCATTGGAAGTGCATTACCACACTTGGAATTTTTCTTTTTTGCAGTCCCATCTGCAAAAATAGAATATAACAGGCAATCAGTAAGTATTGGTTAAGAGTTTAAGACCACTTGTCCCCTGTATTCAAGGAAAAATTTGAGATTTTACCACTTGATAGTGTTAGTGTGTGATGCATTGTGTGTGTGAATTCTCCTTTGGTGTGGTTTTATCATCTCTTGTGTATAGTAGGTGTTTGGCATGATAGTTTTGTATGCTTACACATTGCTGCCTGTGGACAGAGAAGGAGAAGAAGTGAGTTAAAGCATTTGGATGTAAGGACATTTCATGTGTTCTGTGACTAAATGGTGTATATGTGTCAGAACATAACAGAAGGGTGGTTAAAGTACTTGCACCCTATCGTATGTAATTAACTGGTCATTTAACAAACATCATTTGTGCCAACAGAAGGGTGGTTAAAGTACTTGCACCCTATCGTATGTAATTAACTGGTCATTTAACAAACATCATTTGTGACAATGAATGAGGGCATTAATATTGGGCAGGAAGACAGCAGGTGGTCCCTACAGTGATTATCAACAACTGCCATTGATACTGCATCTTAACAAACCTGTGAATTAAGTGGAAGGTCTGCGCAAAGTGGATTCTGCAGGTGTTGAAGGTTGATCAGTATACACTGTGTTTGTTACTGATCACCATCTATCTACACTGTTGATAAAGAAAGAAAGAAAGAAAGAAAGAGAGAAATTGTAGATTTGAACATTTTGCCTGGCAATAAATTGTGTAGTGCTGAGTGGCATTCCTGTGTCTTACCATACCACAGACAATTGCTAGGTTGAATTGAACATTTCGAAATTGATGCATATCATGTTCTTCCCCATTAGACCTGTGTTAGACCATCTTGTGCTGTGCCTATAACTGTAATGTAACAAGGTGTGCCCTGTACAGCATTAGAAGTCAGGACTACTGAAACATGTAATTTCTCTTAATGTTTCTCCACCCAACTGCCATAGTGATGTTTAAGGCTTGCTGCAGGCTTGGGATTACAAAATCCTAGTTTGCCATCCTTGTTTCCCGGTATGATTCCTCTCTGATTCTGTTTTATTTGTTTTGGTGAAGAGCTACTTTGGGTGGAAACTTGGCTCTGAAAATGCCAGTGGGGCCATCAGATCATCATCAGGTTACTTGAACACAAAGACAGATAAGATGGATAATGGAGAGATAGATAGTTATATATAGATAGATAAATAGGTACATTGATTGATTGATATGCTGTTGTTGTTTATCTACCTGACCAGTAGATATGGTGACCTAGGTGGTGGTAACAGTGAGCAGGTTATGGATTAAAGCATGTTGTGTCTGTAACATGTACTGATCATGAACAGCCACACAAGTGGCAGAGTAATTATGATTATGCACCTTTCCACTCAGTCCAGCTTAAGTGGAAATTTTTGTGGAGGGTGAGACAGAAACACCTGATGGCTTTTGAAATGACAGAACATTAGGGCAGAGTGAAAAAAATGTTCTAATGTCAATACATTCCACATCCAAGAGAATTCATGTTAATCATTACTGTTGAATATGACACTTTGTAGGTGGTGATCATGTTGTTCAGTAGACTCTACAGTCATGATGGAAAAGATGTCATAACACACATTACCATTTCCTAAGGGATCCCTTAAATAGATTTATGAATTGACTGTTTTTAGTAATCAGTATTAGCAGTATGCATTTTGTATACTTGCTTTGACATAGCCCCAAAGGAAGTAGTCTGATACTGCAAGATCATGTGAATGGGCGATTGCATTTGAAATCTGAAAACCAGCTTACAGCAAAGTGGCATTGCCATAGTGACCAACTTCATGCATAATGATATTAGGAGAAACTGCTCATACAGGACATTTCCATGCAGGTTGTCAGGACATTGTTTCCAGACAAACTCATTTCTCATTTTGGGGACATCACCTGGCCCACCTGCTCACCTGATCTTGCAGTACCAGACTACTTTCCCTGTGGCTACTTCAAAGCAGTGTATACAAAATGTTTCCTTCCCAAATTAATGCCTTAAAACAGTGAATTTGGGAGCATATTCGAGGGATCCCAAATAAAATACTACAGCATGTTGTAACATCTCTCTACCATGACTGCAGGAGTGTGCTGAATGACATGGTGGTCACCTGCAACATACCCAAACAGTAGTGATTAACATAAATTCTAATGGACATGGACTGTATCTCTTTGTCATTAAACATGTTTACACTTTGTACTAAAATATTCTTGCATTTCAAATACTCTCAGTTGTGTTTGGTTCATCTTGTGTAGGTAGAGCATTCTACAAACGTGGTGGCTTCTGTACCCACTAGGTGTGGTTTTCAGTGAGTTGTTTTGCTGTGCCTTAAATTTGAAGTACTTACTGTTTTGCAAACAACTGAGCAGATGATACCAGCTCCAAAATTTGAGTTTGAGGAATGCATACAGCACCGTCAAGAACATAAGCGTGTAAAATGACTGAAGAGCCAATGTTGAAGCAGCATTTATGTAACCACAGTTTGTGTGTTAACATAATCAGTGTAGATGATTTTTATCAGGCATCTTATTTCGACTTCTTATTTCATAACAGCACTTCATGAAAACATTTCACATGGTTGGAATTGCTCTTCATATTGGTATACAATGCATTGTTTAATTTTTATTTCAGCATTTTAACTTACACAATTTTGCTTACAGTGCATTATAAATGGTTAATCATATAGTATGCTAGAGTTAAACATTTTGTGGTCCATTTCTTCATGTGTTGTGTTGACAAGTAAATCATTTTATACACTCTCACAATTTTTGTGAGGAGTGTGCCCATTGGAAACACAGCCTATCACTAACTTACTACCAGAATTTCTGATATGTCACTGAATGTTGTTTTTCATATTTTTTAAGGTTCCTAGGATCCTGATACCAACCGAAATATTGTACCACACATTTTTTAGATATTTCCTATTTGTGTGATAACATTTCATGTAGGATGCTTTTACGTCATTAATTGTGACATTAAATGTACAATTTTAATGAATGATAATTTGTTGTCACATTGCTAACAGCAGCAATGCAAGCATGTGTAATGATGGTATGAATGTACTGAAATGCATAAAATTGTGTGAAAATTGCTGTAACGGAGTGAAATGTATATAGATGATTTTAGTTCTGGTTTTAATCTTCTGTTATAATTGTTCAGACTTTTGTGTTCATGTGTTCTGTTCTATTACATTTGAAGATACAGTTCTTGTCTCCTAGCATTTGTAGTGTATGATCAGTTTTATAAGAAAGCACAGAACCATGTAATGTGCTGAGATACAATGGGTCCAATCTTGATATGCCCATTATTGCTTTATGTTCATTTGTCATCATTGCATACAAATGAGTTTTGTAGCATGTATAATACATATTTATTCCTTTACTTGTTACAAAACTCATTGTGTATCATAATTACAAGTACTTCTTATTATTTCATGTACATTACAGATATTTAAATACAGCTATATAATTGTGCTGTAGGTTGTGAAGTTTATTAAAGACCGCCGCCAACAACGCCGCCATCGTCTCCCTAACTCTTCCTACGCAAGATTCCAACAGCCAAGTTCTCAAAGGGTGACCCTTATGAAACGTGTGCAATCTGCCTTGAGGATTACCAGGAAGGAGAGAAGCTTCGTATATTGCCTTGTTCACATGGTAGGTGGCTGTTTTTTGGCTAACATGATGACTTGTACATGAGTGTACTGCATCGTTATTCAAAATAGGAAAAAAAAAAAAAGGTTTCCTGTTTGGATACAGAATGTTGTGTTATGGTGGTGAAGTCAAGTAAACCCATACTGATAACCCCTTTTGCAGCAGGTGGACCATATTACAAAATATGTGTGGGTTTTCATGTTGAAGCAGAATGTAAATAAATGCCCATTATCACTATACATCTGGAGTGATGGGGGGAGGGGGGATAATTTTAAAGAATGTATTCTTCAGTTTGTGTCATAAAGGCATCTTCATTCCAAAGGTTAACCCTTGTGAAGTTCTGCTATGCCTGGAGTAGCCATAGACATGTATGGTCTTTTGACCTCAACCCCCTCTCCACCCAGCTTCTTAGAAATCAAAGGACAAAAACAAAAAATGATACATTGATCAGCAGGTATTTCAAGGTAGTTGGCTACCTCTGTGCCATCTTTGAATGGCAAGCAAAAGTGAAATGCCAAAGATAATAATCGCATTATGGGTGAGTCATGGTGTTGCCATGTATGAACAATGTTACCTGTTGCAGGTCTTACACGACATTTCCAGATTGAGTTAATAGGAGTTATAAAAATCTTTTTGTCATGAACATAATATGTGTGTATAAGTATTGGTTAAATAAAATTAGACAAATTGTTGTTCATGATTATTGTTATTGAGGACATGTTGAAGTGTATGGAGGAAGGAAAAGGTGAAGTGAGAAATTTCTAGAATGAGAGGATCCGTATTTGTAGATTAGGAAGCATGGATGAACATTGATTTTTTTTTTCGTCGCAGCATACCATTCAAAGTGCATAGACCCATGGCTGACCCGCAACAGACGGGTGTGCCCTGTCTGCAAGAGGAAGGTATTTGCTGAAGGTGAGCACATGTCAGACACAGAAAGTGAGAGTGATCCAGATGACACAACTCCATTGATTCGACCAAGCTCATATGGAACTCAGGGAGGAACTTTTCTTACTCAGAGGGTATGTGTGGTTAAGTTGCACAACTATAGATGTATTGGAAGTGTTCATAAAAGCAGATAAACTTCAGTGAATTGTATTTTTACATATCTTTATGAAAATGTTTTGTTATACTGGAAATAGTTTAAATAAAGACAGTAGAACTGTCATGGCAAAGTAGTTGTGTATGACAAGTGGCCTCTGCATCAGTACGGTAGTTTGGGTTTCATTTCCTCTAATTCTTACTTTACCACAACATACATTATTTGGAATTAATTAAATCAATGGTACCAATGTATCACCTGTCACCTGTTCTTAAGGGGAACAGCCATCAGTGTAGTATATGAGTTCATTTTTTAAAGATAAGTTTATTTGAAATTTTAGGTAAAGGATGGCTTTGAATATAGTCTCCCACATTTTCCAACTTTCATCATTTATGAGCAGTGATTACACATGAAATTTAACCACCCTGTGGAGGGGGTGGGGGGGGGGGAATTCAGGGCCCTTGATTTCACATCGTTCAGTTACTTCGCAAGGTTTTATAAGTACTCTGAACAACAACAACCAATGCAAGGTAAATTTTTTATGAGATTAACAGTCCCACAGTAACAGTACAATAGTAGTGAGGTTTTTAGGCTCTTGCAGTAGTGTAGTTGAGGTCTGTTTTCTTCTGGGAGGTGGACCTGTGTCACTGGGTGATTGGTGCCCAATGTTTTGAGACAGAGTTGTCCGGAAATGCTACGCATCAGGCCCAGTGACACAGTGCCACATCCCAGAAGAGTGGAGATGTCAGTAAGGTAGTTGTTAAACATGCATAGCCTGTAACTCGATTGTCCTGATGTTTCACCCTCCCATGTTTCTGACCAGCATGTAATATTGCAAGCCATTACTCCTTGCATATATCCTACCATTCAAGCTTACTGGTGCAGGCAGAACTACTACTTAATGACAATCAGATGAGCATGCCTGCATGATAAAAATCGTTACATTTTTTTATTCCTGTACTGTTTTCTCTTGCAGATAGAATTAAACATGCACTCATCTCCCACTCCAACTGGAGGCAGTTGCTTGTATTGGACAACCTAAGCCTTTCATTATATTTCAATATCCTTGCATTGAGAGAAACATGTAATAAATTGTTTTCATGTTGCCTACAGTGACTTGAATGGATAGTGAGGCACATATGCTGAACATATCATCAAATCCTTTTACTCCTTGTGGAGCATAGGGCATCCATGAAGAGCTTCCAGGCATTGCGGTCTCCAGCTATCCCCTTGACCTCGTTCCATAATCTTCTTGTGCTTCTTATCTCATCCTCTATTGTCCTTTGTCACTTTCTCTTCGGCCTACCTCTCCTATATCCCTAAGGATTCCAATCCAATGCAGTTTTGTCTATTGCTCCTGTTTCTTTATGTAATGTGTGTCCAATCCAATTCCATTTTCTTCTTTTTATCTGATTTTTCTATTGACGTCTGATGGGTGATTCTCCATAGTTCTTCGTTTGTAATCTTATTGGTCCATTTTATATTCATTATTTGTCTTTAGCATTTATTTACAAATATCTGTAGTCTTCTTGTTATCTGGTTGGTGGTTCTCCAAGTTTCACAAGCATATAATAATACTGATTTTACATTTGTATTGAATATTTGTATTTTAACTTCTTATGATATGTTGAGATTTCTCCACACAGAATACAGCTGAACAAATACACCATTTGCTTTCTTGATTCTACTTGCTACATCTTCCTCTGTTCCTGCACTTTCTGACGCCACACTTCCTAGGTATACAAAGGATCCAACTTCTTCAATTTCCGTTTTCTCTAACCTAAATTTTTGCATATTAGATGTATTAACTCTTGTCCCCTTCGTCTTGTTTACGTTAATATGCAAACCAACTAATTCTCCTTCCTCTTTTTAGTCTCTTTAGCTTTTCTTCCATATCGCAAAATCTCTGGGCTAATAGACAAATTGCTGAACATACAGCGTGTAGAAACAACATGTACAGTAGCAAATCTGCAGTTTGTATTTTAAATATTATTGTTGCAGGAAAATCCATTCCAACGAGCAGCAAGACGACAAAACAGGTCTGGCTCTGTATCATCATCTTCCACACTAAGTGACAGTAGTGACAATGGTGTTAGTAGCAGTAGTGGCACAGACAGCAGCACAGCATTACCATCTACTTCCCAACAATACACTGCAGTCACTGGTGGAGGTATTCCTTCCTTTTTTCGTTTGTTTAACTTTATTTTGTTTGGTGTACTCTGTTTTCTTGCATATTAAAAGTGCACTGTTATAATAGACCATTAACTCTTACCACCCTCCATAATGTCTATTATAACACTGTTGTTACATCAGTTTATTGATTTAGAACTGTACATTTATTTATCTGACTGAATGAATTATTTTTTACTGTGTTTAAATTAATGTTTTTTGTTGTATTTTGTTTTCTTATATATTAAAAATGCAATATTGTGACAGATCTTTAACTTTTTTCTCCTTCCATAATGTAATAACATGCACTATTGTTATATTGCTGTTACTGATTTAAAACTGTACAGTTATTTATCTGACTGCATTAATTAACTCCTGTCTTTGTGAACAAATAAATTGCATTTTACATTTAAAGTCCTTACTAATTTGTAGTTCAAATTGGATAACATGTGTATAACAGGCATCAGAAGTGTTCCAATTGTGAAGATACTAACTTCACAGAGTACACCATTGTATTGTATATAGACGATTTGAATATTGGGCAGAGCATCACTTCTCCCTACTTACTTTCCAGCATGAACAACTGACTTCTTAAGAAGGCCTAAAGTTATTGTTACATACACATCCATAATTGCAAAAAAATGTATTGTGTTAAACTTATGTTGTTCTTTCTGTGCATTATTGACAAAAAATATGCATGCCTCTAAACCAAGAAAATGCACAAAATTGTTCTTTAGATATTTATATTACAATATTGCACTGAACATTCCTTCTTGTTTTGATTTACAACAGACCATCATCAGGGAATCACACCAAAGCAATACCGCATAACACCAAGTTAGCCAATTTCGTGCACTGCTGACATGGTGTAAGATTCAAGTAGTTAGAATGCAGACATTTCATTGTAGAATAGTAGTTGTATAAGTGTGGTGGATCTTGAAGTACAGTATCTTGGAAGCAGCCTACGTACGAAATGAAACTTAGCACAGTACTGTGTTGTGTTACCGTGGTAGGTTTGTATCCAGTTACACAGTATTAATCAGCACTGCTGTGAAAGCCAAGTAGATTTAAAAATTTTGCAAAATTGTAGATACTGATGAGATTAACATTGTTTTTAGTAGGGCTGGATGAAGGAAAAGGAGGAGACCTTGTAGAAGAAGCAGGAACTCTGGCCTTTACATTTGCAACAACAGGAGAACATTCCATTAACAGTGCTTCAGAATCTCGAGAGACATTGGATGCTGACATAGATGAAGCTGCCATAGTAGTTGCCCCTGCTCCTTCGGCTGTACTCTCTAGTAGGAATATATCTCCTAGTGACAAGAAGCCAGATCTAGTTGTGTGATTGGAGCTGTATGTTTGGTGAGACAGACCACACAATGGGAACCAAAGACAGGTACAGACATTGGAGGTGGTTGTGTAGCTGAAGAAGTTTTTATGGAAGGTTGTGTCCAGGTTGACTGTGATGAACACATGCACTGATTAGTGTGAATTCCAAGAAAAAAGTACAGAAATGATTGTAGGGGTGTTTTTCTGTCTTAAAATGAACTGTTCATCTTGTGTTCTGCAGTTTGTTATGTGGTGGTCCTGCTTTGCAAGTGTTTTACAGTCCAGCTTTTTTCATTTAGGGGTAAGACAGCAGCCAAAGAAGTAGGTTATATTGACTTCTTGCTGCCAATTATTATGTCATTCTTTCTCATCAATTTTATTTTGTTGATAGTGGTAATTTATTAACATTTAATTGACAAATGCTAGATACTGTATTTACCCAAATATAAGGTGAGAATTGTTCCACAATTCATGATCTGAAAAGTGGGGCATTGCCTTATACACAGTTAAACGCATTCTGTATAGGTATTTTCCTTAAATTCCAAGATTGTGAATGGGGTTTCTTATATTCTGGTAAGTACAGTACCAGTTGAGATGTTTCCTGTTACTGTATCTGTATTTTGAAATGGAAGTATGTGTGCTATGAGAATATATCTCATATTGTGGATGAAAGTGGATATGAGCTGTGTGTAAGAGTCACCGTTCACTTCATGTTATATGTATATAATTGTATGAATGTTTGAAGCTGTGTTGAGACTTTTTTGGGATGTAGGAGTTTTGGAGGCATAATAGAACCATAAGAAATTGTTTTTGTCACTGTTATCACAAATATTCTGAATTTCTGATAGGTCATTGTCTCCTTTATCAATTAAAAGTGGAAGGTTTTGTACTGAAGTGGTAACTTCATGTGCTGTGAGTAGAGATTGGATCAGACTTGTAAGGTAAATATGTTGTTATACTGGTGAGCTAATGGTGCTAGATAATTGGAGACATGCGACATTAAATATTTTACGTTGCTTTGACAAAGGCTACAGTAGATACTTTTCAAATCTCTTAGTGCATTTATCCACTGTTTAAAAAAGCATCCAGTTAGAGTAATTACCAAGAATGTCCCCCCCACCCCAACTTCAGTTTTGAAATTCTTGCCCTGAAATCAGTCTCAGGAATAACTCTCAGAAAACCCTGTGTATTAATTTTGAGTTAAGCGATACATTGTTAATTAACATAACCCAGTATCAAAGTTTTTTATTACCAGCTGTTGCACAACAGAATTTTTTAAAACAATTCTCTTGTGCATCAGTTGGAAATAAAAAACTTTGATAATAGCAGGATGCGCGGTACAAATGTGAAAATTATTGATGCCCAACAGGCAAGATTGCGTAACAAAAAAAAATTCTCTTGTGCATCAGTTAGTAATAAAAAACTTTGATAATAGCAGGATGCACGGTATAAATGTGAAAAAAAGACCCCAATATGGTAATACAGGGTAATTCATAATACAGCTTCATTAATTTATTGTATATCAAGGAAAGTAATTTAAAAGTGGAATTTGCTTCATTATATTTCTGAATGCTTCAAATGTACTGTAGAAACTGTGGTGTAAAAATATTTATATGAATGGGGTAGCTGATTCACAGCAAGTGCCTGTAGAAACACAGAACATAAAACCATGACAGGCGTGTCAATTTTATCGTCAGATATATTGGGAACTTTTTTTGACTGCTGCCAATTGTGCAGTATCAGTGTACAGAATTTCTTTCCGTGCTCTTCTACGCTGCAGGATCTTCTGTGTCAACAGGCAATAGTGTTTTTCTGCGCTAGGTTTTTGTGATTGGCCACCTTGCACAATTTGGGGTTAGATTAGAAAACATGGAGGAATTGTCATGCCTATTGGAATACGCCATTTGTCTTTTGTAGTTTATTTCCCATTTTTGTAGTAGAAAACATGTATGTAACCACACAGTTCAGAAACATTCTTAGATCCATTGGTCCCAGGACAATATACTGGGTGTATTCAGATTTATAATGTTAGTCCCTGATCAGAGGTGCAGAGTTCTTTCCACACAGATTGGAAGCTGTTAGAGCTCAGTTGAAATGTGATGGCACATGGTGACACACGTTAGGGGAAGTGAAGGGGGAGCATGTGAGTGGAGTGGGTAGCCAGTAGTCTTGTACTCTACCTTGGAACATGGTGTATCCAGCATTACTACCGCTGATGCGCACACCTCGGCTGCCAGTAGTCGACTGAACTGACTCCCCCGCCAATTTAAATGGACTCATCCGTTTCGCTGAAAGACCAAATCTGGTTTCTGCGTGTGTGCCATCACGTTTCAAACGTGCTCTACCTCTGCTGAAGGTTGGATGCAGAATGGTTTGTAACACACTTTATAAAGTTATGATTAGCATTTTTCATACTCTAATTTTTATCTCCTTGTTGGGTTGGGGTTTCAAAATTGACCCTTTTAGCCTGTCTCAGAAAGTTCCTGTAATTATCACTGGGCTATTAATGTATGCCACAGAGTTTTCTGTGCAACATGATGCATGACTTTAACATTGCAGGTGGAGACAAAGTTTCAATAACATTATAGGCACTAGAGCATATAAAGGAAGCTGAGCACAGTAACGAGAGCTTCCTTCAAAACTGAATATTAACGTTTGTATCACTGAATTTTATCCACAATAGAGAGGTTACATGCTATTTTTAATTTTCCTGTGTTATTCACCATAAGTGTGGTTATATAAATTGCTTTAGCTGTGACTCAGTTAATTTTATGATAACACAGTTTGCTGTTAGTATACTTCTCCAGATTTTGTTTAGCAACTTTAATGAATCATATTATTTTCTTTTCATAAGTGCAGTAGTACATGGATTTAGGTCTAACATATTTCTGCTATTAGTGGTGTCCATCATACACATCAAGATTTATAAAATGAATAGCTTAGTGTCCTATCATTGTTTATTTATGTCTTTCAAAAATCATATCACAAACAGAGCATAAAAATTTGTCAGCTAACATTTTTGGCTTTTGTGTCTTAACAGTCTGAGATCTTGCTAATATCAGTGTTACTTGCATTTTAATTTGTCAGACTTGCAATATGTAGTAGACGATTTACACCCAAATTTTATGATCCAAATTCAGCATTTTGTGCTGCAGTTATGACATCTGCATAATATATTGAGTTTATATAGCATTATTTTAAGGAAGAAATTAGTAAAGTGTTACATTTTGAATATAGCTTCGTATGGTGCTGAAACTTTTAGACATTTTGGAAAGTAGGTCAGAAATACCTGGCAAGTTTTGAAATTCATGCTGGAGAAGGATGCAGAAGGTCAGTTGGGCTGATCAGGCATGAAATGAAGCAGTATTACAAAGAAAAGAGAGGATACTGGCAGTTAAAAGGGGAAACACTAGATCATCCTCTGTGGAGAACTCACTTTGGAAGAGTCTATGGGCCTGTCATGAGGCTGACGAGATAATGAATGAATGAATGAATAGCATTATTAGATTTGAAGTAGTAAGCACTTTTTCTTGGAAATGGTTGCATGAAATGGTGATTTAAATTCAGCTGTGCATTATAGCATGGATAAGTTCAGAGTTACGTGATTCAGTTGAAACCTGTAGTTGCGGGTTACGCATACTGTAATAAAAACCAACTTGGGGCATGAATTTTCTGTTCATAAATCGTATGTAAGTAATTTAGTATAAATATGCCCAGGTGGACTTTTGAGGTAAAAAAAGCAATTATAAATGCCCAGAAATTTATTACACTAAGCACAAGGTGTTTGACAGATATGTAGCAGTGGCTTGATATATATATATATATAAGGGTACAGTTTCAAGTAAATCTATTACATCTGCCACCAGATTCAGTGATTTGTATTGGGATTGTGAGGTTCGTAAGTGTTATCAGGTGACTGCTAAGAACTTTGCCAGGGGCTTTAGCAGACTACTAGGTACTATCACAACAAAGAGTCAGTCAGCTGCTGCTGGATGTTTGAAACATGTGGTATATGGCAATGTTTTTCATAATGATTGGTGGATAGGTGTTTATACTATGTCATGCTCCCCTACAAATGTGTTGTCTCAAGTTTATTGACTTCTTTACTATGCAAATGTAATACAAATCTGTATTAATGTTGTGCTACTTTCAGAGCTGAGATTTGAAGAGTTGGTCTAAATTGATTGAAGTGTGGTGATTCTTGCCCTTTTCTGATGATTCAGGGAGTGGAGAGAGATTTGGTTTTTCGGGTACTGGTACCCATCTTTCTCACAGTTTATAGCATAAATAATAGTATGCAGAATCTAGGATAAGTATTGCTAGCATGTGTGAACATGTTTATTGATGGGATAAACACTGAGCATGCAAAGTTCATGCAAGCGGTCATAGAGAAATAACTGAAGGTATCAGAAGGTTCTGTTTATAAACAAATAAAAGTGCTCAAATCTAGCTATGGAGAAAGGACAAAGTATATGGCAGTATTTGGCATGAATTCTATAGTTGCTGAATGTAAAGAAAACTGGAAATAAATTGCTAACAGTAAAGTAATATTTTCGCCACCTAGCATTGCCAGTAGACACCAGTCTTTGGGTCACTAGTCAAGGAACACTGCTGTAGCCTGCAACACCTTGTTTTATAAGTGTGTACTTGTCAGTGTTTAATCATGTAATGGTTTTGAATATTTCAGTTTGTAATATATCTTATGTTTTTAATAAATAGTGGCCTGTCTTTATAAAGTCATGTATATGTTTATGTTACAGGGTACACGTATTACCTTCATTTTCATTGCATTTGTTGAGAATGATATGAACAAAATGTATATTTACTGAAGAAAATTAAGCCACATTATTATGACTTTGGAAATCACATCTGACTTAAGCTGTAGGTCCTGACTGCCAGCTGTCAATTTTGTCTAGTGTATTACACAGTTATTTGTAAGTGATGCCTTCTTTCATGCTTCCAGTTGAAGTAGAACAGACTACGACTTGGCCCATGCATGTATAAGGGCTGGGAAACAGACTGATAGTCCTTGTGTAGCTACTGTTTTTGTGAGTTGGTGCACATTGAATTACATGACTATCCTCCAGCAGTTTTATATCACTCAGATCCGGTTTTGTTCTTTAAAGAAATGTGCAAAAGTATGGTTTTTATGTGGGAGGACATTACAACTTTTGAGATATGAGCCATCTTAAAACTTCAAGAACTGATTTACTTACTCACTTACTTACTTACATAATTACTTAATTACTTACTCCATGGAGCAGAGTCCTCCTTGAAAAGCTCACTGGTTCTCGGCTAGTCAAGAAATTCCGTGTATTTTATGGAACCTGAAGGTTCATTATGTCATTCACAAGTGCCCACTCCTGTCCCTATCATGAGCCAGGTCAATCCAGTCCATGCCCCCACATCCCACTTCTTGAAGATATATCTTACTGTTATCCTCCCATCTATACCTGGATCTTTGAAATGATCTCTTTCCCTCAGGTTTCCCCACCCAAACCCTGTATACACCTCTCCTCTCCCCCTTACCTGCTACATGCCCCGCCCAACTCATGTTTTCTCGATTTATCACCCGAACAATATTGGGTGAGGAGTACAGATCACTAAACTCCTCATTATGTAGTTTTCTCCACTCCCCTGTTACTGTGTCCCTCTTAGGCCCAAATATTCTCCTCAGCACCCTATTCCCAAACCCCCATAGCCTACGTTCCTCCCTTAATGTGAGTGACCAAGTTTCACACCCATACATAACAACAGCAAAATTTTAGCTCTGTATATTTTAACCTTTATATTTTTGGATTGCAAACTGGAAGACAAAAGATTCTGCACTGAATGATTACAAGTGTACCCTGACTTCAATGTGCTCTAAATTTCTTCGTGAATAAAATTTTGATTTGTTAAGGTTCCCAAATATTTGAACTGTTCTGCCCTTTTGAAGGTGCTGTTATCAATCTTTATATTGTGACTTCATTCAGCACTCTGACCTTGAGACATAACTATGTATTTATTTTTATCAGCATTTACTTACAGTCCAATATCCTTACTAGCAACTACTAAAACGTCTGTGTTTTTCTTTATAGTATGTACGCATCTGCCTAGTATATTAACATCATCAGGATAAACCAAGAACTGATGTGTACCATTTAATTTCAACCATCCTGGTTTACCTGAGCCCTCCTAATGGCATACTCTAAAGCAGAGTTGAAAAGCAATGTTGATAAAAATCTCCTTGTTTTAACCATTCCTACTAGGATACTTGTCAGACAAATGTTTAGTATCCAGATTCTGCTATAGGTTGCATCCAGATACATTTTTACTAGCCTTACCAATTTCATGGGATACCAGACTTAGGGTATTATAGAAGACCTCCCTCCTAACTTAATCATCAATTTCTTGAAGTCTATAAATAGCTGATGCACTGCTTCATTGTATTCCCATTTTTTCTCAAGTAACTGATGAATGCAGAATATATGATAAGTAGTTGACCTGTTATGTTGAAATCCACACTTATGATCCCTAGTAATTTCCTCTGCATATGGAGCTAACCTTGATAGCAGAATGTTGGAAAAAATTTTGTACATATTTGGCAAAAGTGATACGCCTGTATTAAGTACTGCAATGTTTTATCACCCTTCTTAAAAATAGGTACAATGATTGACTCCTTCCACTCCTCAGGCAGTTCCTCCTTATTCCAATAGAATTAATAAGTTTATGGATTTCAGAGCTAATTGTTCTATTCCCTGCTTTAATTCTGCTGGAATGTGATTAGGAATTTGGATGAATCTTTGAACTGTTTTCTTTATTTCACAAGTAGAAATTTTGTAGGTAACCCTGCAGTTTTGCAACTTACATACAAAAGTAAAATTGGTGAAAGCAGAGTTACAGAGTTGCAGCAAAATTCTGTGAATACACACATGTTGTCAGACGATTCAAAATACTGCCTGAATTGAAATCAGCATCATTCCTTATCTCAGAATACAGTTTTGCGTATGTGGTATGGGTAATCCAAACTTTGTATTAGTTTGTTTTGAATTTGTCAGTTGAGTCGGAGGGTAAAAGCAGAGCAATTCAAAGTTTGAAGCTTAATGTAAGTAGGGTCTAATGTTCTTAATTCATTAACTTCAAATTTGTTTGGAAAAGACAGGCAGAAGTGTGTGTTTTAGTTTACTTCCATTTTCATGTATCATGATTTTGAGGCACTTTGTAGATCTGGTATATTACAAAATGTCTATTTTGAAGAAGAACACAGGCAAAATAAGGACTTCTAACTTGTATGGCAAAAGTATATTTGAGTTGAATGTATATAATATTTTGTATTTGTTATGTGTCTGTGGTTGTCTGATTTATATGATTGCCATATTGACATGAATATGGATCTGTGAAATACACATGTCTCTTTGACTTAGGTTTCGTAAAATAAAGTTTCTTATGAATATATTTTTCAGATGCCATGTAACTTGTACTAAAAATGCAATAGTTACATATATTGTTACATTTATATGCTAGCAATCATTCCTATACACATCTCTAGTTTTAATTTTGGCCTAGAGACCAGTCATCTTCAACTTTTTCGGTGACTTTCAGTGTCATTTGACAAATGCTGTTCAAGTAGGCCCATCTTAAAAGTTTCTTAAGCCTTGGGAACTCGTTTATTACGGTCACACACATTTTGATACAGATGAATGAAAAGCGTTATAATTTGACTGAAGAATCGGTCATTAGTCAACAATCTTCTTATTTTTTACGAAACAGGTTTGTAAAATAAACATTTCAGGTTTCTATTACTTTTTCATTTTGTCCTTCCCATTCATTAAACACTGATTCATTACTATTTATGTGAGTATGTTTGTTCATACTATGAAGAATGCTCCTACATCACATACAATGTTAAATAATCAAGCACCCAATGCTAATTGTATAAATGATACAATATACTATAAATTTAATCATGAACATACACATAAAGCAATAGTTCAATGTATGTGTTCTCACGTTATTCAGCATGTATTAATATATGAAATATCGAAATGTGTTTTACTGGGAAAAACCTGATGAAAAACATGGGTGCTTTCAATTCTTCCTTCATCCTCAATCCATAGGACATAACAGATGCGAGAGGCACAAGTTGCTGTGGATTTGAGACCCTGCAAGTTTTCCAGCATTATCAAATGTTTCTGAACATTACGTGACTTTCCAAGAATCATGCTGGATGACTGCATACGTTAAGTTTCCCTTCTTGTTCAACGGTGACTCATAGTGTTTTAGTTTCACCATACCTTCCTATCTTCTCTGTGACGAGCTGATCACCCGTCCAGAGGAGTCCTATCGAATGTGGTGCGTCGTCGTACGTGATCTAGAAAACATAGTTAATGAGGAGGTGACTCATAGTGTTTTAGTTTCACCATACCTTCCTAACTTCTCTGCGACGAGCTGATCACCCGTCCAGAGGAGTCCTATCGAATGTGGTGCGTCATCGTACGTGATCTAGAAAACATAGTTAATGAGGAGGCCCTGGCCCACTGGGGGGCTGTTGCTCCAAAAGAAAGTAAAAAAAAAAAAAATCTTATCTACCAGCGCTTCTCGTTGACATGAAAAAGCTGCTATGAGCAGAGATTACAAGGCTCTGCGTAATGTCATAGATTGTATGTATGACGTACATACGATCGGAGCATGCTGGGAACCACAGATCATTAGGAACATTCTTGAAAGCATACTGCCGCGAGAGAAGCGGCTGCTGCAGTTGACGGCTTGTGCTGGTTCATGTGCGTTGTCGAAATAAAGCTGTGAAGAAAATCTTCAGACTCAGGATGAATATAACATCTGCAGGTATAGTAATATCTAAATGTATCACGTTTTTGTGTTTAAATGTAAGTTACATTAAATATCTCACTATGACTATTTGAAAAAGATGATTCTTGGTACGTGCAAGTCATTGCACTTCATGTCTACTTTTAGGTTATGTTGTACACGTTCCTTATATTTGGGATTCGAATTACCGTTATTGCACATTATGTTACGTGTGTGTTGAAATCACTGCAACATATTTTTCCTCATACTTTACTTCATACTTTTGTTTTTGTTTTAGCGGGGATTATTTCACTTTTGGAAGAGCCAATGCCAGAGCTGAAAGTTTTTGCACTAAAGAAGCTTGATTTAATTGTTGATGAATTTTGGCCAGAAATTTCAGAAGCAATTGAAAAGATGTAAGTTTATTGCTGATAAGTTCGTATGTATTCATAGTGTAATTGACTACATATTTGCAATTGTCATAGTTTATTCTTACAGTAAGAGTAAAATTAGAAGTAAAGCTGCAATTTTATGTAATTAAACACCATTCCATGAAGACCGATCGGGGGTTAGGGAGATGGCGCTAAGCGATCTTAACCTCAGTGTTAGATAAAGGTTAGTGGTCAGCTTCTTGCCCTGGGGAGAAGGTGCTCAGTACCCATCTGATCAGAGGCTTGTTAGGCCCTGGATCTCATATGGGCGCTGTAGAAGAGATAATAAACTTTTGCCTCTGATGGGAAATGTACCCTGATTCTTTCATCAGCCACTATATGCTTTAGTCACCCGAAATTTTTTTGAACAGTGAGTTGATTATAATACAAGTATATATTATACTGATAAAGCATTGCATACAGTATTTTGATTACAGTATCCATAATTTGAAAAGGTTACTGTCATTCTGAAGTTAACTTCAAACAATAATGCACTTGTTTTGTAAAGTACATAAGCTTTGATATTGCTGTTATGCCTGAAGTGTGTAGTTTGGAACATGTTTTAGATCAGCTTATCTTAATGATTGCAGTGAAATTCTTCATGAGGATAAAAGTTTCAGTCATCATGAATTGGCAGCCCTAGTGGCCAGTAAGGTTTATTATCATTTGGGATCGTTTGAAGACTCTCTGACTTATGCATTAGGAGCTGGAAACTTATTTGATGTTAATTCATGGACTGAATATGTGGATACAACCATTGGTAAGCCATCTGTTTGATTTTATTTTGATAAAAGTGTGTGATGTGTGTTTGTATGTATAACACTCCAGCATACCTTCTTCTATTTGTATATTTTTTGAAGTTGGTGTATCGCTGAAAGTGCTGTATACATTAAACATGACTGTTTAGCATGGAAGCATTTATTTTTTTTATGTTTAATTGAAGATTCATATTAATTGAAGATGGAAAATTGTAATTATTGAAATACTTGAGACTTAGTAATGTATGTGATAGTTGTGGAGTAAACTGTACATTGCATTGAGGCAATAAGAAATATATAATTGCCATAGAAGAAATGGTTATTTCTGTTTTGTCTTACTATTTTCAGCCAAATGCATTGACTATTACACCCAACAAAGTATTGCTTTAGCTGAAAAGGCTAAAGATGCAAAGGAGATTGACCCTCGTCTGGAAGCGATTGTAAACAGAATGTTCCAGCGTTGCCTGGGTGATGGCCAGTACAGGCAGGCCTTGGGCTTAGCACTGGAGACACGCCGAATGGATATCTTTGAGAAGGCTATCAAAGAATCAGTGAGTAATTCTGTAGCACTTGGATGCCGTGTGAATGTGGCATGTTCTGTTACTTTGTAATCTAATGCCACTTTTTAAAAAGAAGTTTAATGAGTGGGAATATTTAGATATTCATACCTGTTCATAGTTCTGTGCACAGTGCTTCTGTTTCCTAAAGAATACCATGTGAAAACACATTTTTGAGTGGTTTAATAGAATAGAATACATTAAGGCAGCCACTGCAGTGACCCTTGCATTTCGATCATTTCCGATCTTTTCTGCAAACCTTTGTTTAAGCATTCAGTAGCCTTTTTGAGTGGTAAATGATCACTGAAGCTGGAGTAGAATAAGTTTTCATGCAGGCCAAGGTGTTAGAGAGAAACATGGACATATGATGAATGTAATTTGTATGTGACCAAATGCTGTTGTGTGCTTTAGTACTGACGGTGTAAGATATAAATGTAGTAGCAAGCGCACTTGTTACACATTTATTGCCCTAATAAATGTTATGATCAGTATTTATCTTAGTAAATGGGTATGAGAATAATACACATAGTGGTAATCTCTTAGTTATAATGGGAATGATAAATATGTTTGGTGGTGTCTTATTTTGGTGTGCTCTTCTCCTGTATTTTACAGTTTAGAGCTAATTTCAAACTCTTGCTCATCACACACTGCACTCTGTGATGTGGTCCATGCAGTAATTTACTGGCCACCTACTTCATTAGTAAAATTCATGGATCTGTGGCTTTCTGTACTCTTAGAATATCTGAACTATGTAATCATGATGTCATAGTGACAGTAAGGATGTTGGTAGTCTTTGTGGAATGCCATCATGTGATTTGTGCTTGTAAATTTATGGGAGAGAACATCATAGATTTTGAGACAAGTAGTAAACTGCAAGGGCCTTTATTCTGTTGCTTGTTGCATCTTAGTTATATGTGGCATACAGACTCATTCATTCAAAACTTTTTTACTCGTGGTTATCCAGATGATCCAACTATAATTGTGGTTTACTTAATGCTGTGAGGAAATAAAGTATTTTGCACTTTTGTGGTTTTATTGGTAAGTAGAAATTTGTGTGGGATTGTTTGGGGTCTATGAAATAACAACCATAAAATTTCGTACAAGATTTTAAGAATTCTAGTATCATAGCATGTTTCACATGTTTCTGCTGTAATGCAGAAGCCATTATTACTTCCTCCTATCCTGCTGTACCATTATGGTGTGATGGTTCACTTGTCAGCTCGTTGTAATACTCTTGGTGTTGGTGCAGGTGGCTTGACTACTGACGCTGTAATGAGAGTTATGTTTCTACTTCTCTTCTACAACGTGGTTGGGAGACTTATTACAGGAAACTGTGATGAGAGTACATAGAGACTGGTATTGATTCATCACGAAGAGTAGAAATGTAACCCTTGTCTGCTAATGAACATGCTGTGGTTTGTGATCAAACGTGAAGTGATTTCAGTCATAACAGAGCAAGCCCTCCCAGAAAGTCCCTTCTGAATAAAGCTCTCAAGATGCCTTCACTTATCATTTAAATCTCTCCCTCTTAATGCAGGGCATAGGAAAGAAATGTGGAGATCCTATAAACAACAAAACATTGTACTTTTTTTTTGTGTTACAAGTTTGATATGAAACTTTGTTGATTTTTTCAGGATGATGAAAATGGGATGCTTTCGTATGCATTTCAAGTTGCAATGAGTCTCATCCAGAACAGGGGCTTCCGTAATAAAGTGTTGCGATCATTGGTTGACCTATACCAAAATCTGAAAACACCAGACTATGTCAACATGTGTCAGTGTCTTATCTTCCTTGATGATCCATTGCTTGTAGCTGAGGTGTTGGAGAAACTTAGCAAGGATACAGAGGTGAGAGCATATGATAGATTGTGAAGTCCATGTGGAATATTTATTCTTATGTTATTTGTTTATAGAATTTACAACTAGAGGAAAGCAGTGAAGGACAAAAAATCAAAACACACATTTCTTGGCAAATACATTGCAATCTCATTTTAAGAAATATCAGAATAACAGAATTTCAGTGCAATGGATCTTTGGTTCAGTGAGGATAGAAATGAGAGACATGGGACTTAACATGTGAAATGAAGATTATTCAAATTATGGTCACTTTTTGGTGTTTGACACTGTGTAGTAAAGATTTATTGTGTTATTTTGGAAGTCTGGTGTTGCAACAACTGTCACGAAAACCTGGAAACCTGAGTGAACAGTATTGTCTCCTAAGATATAAGATTTTATAGTCTGGTAGAAATGTTCCTGAGTAATGTTGTTACCTTTCTACCAGATAACACAATTTTACATCCAAGATGGAAGTGCTTTTCCTGTTCATTGCTGTGGGAACCTTCAGTATCACATGTGGGATGTCTGCAAAGAATCCCTGTTTCCTAACCTTCATTGTTCTATAGTGACAATACATACAGAAATGTGGCAATGATTTGTGGTCTTTGTGTAAATGGGATTTTCAGTAGGATTGTCTTACCAACACCACAGTGTTTTCATAATTACAGGATAGCATCTTAATGGCATATCAGATTGCATTTGATCTATATGAGAGTGCCACTCAGCAGTTCCTGAGCCGAGTACTCCAAGCCCTGAGAGCCACAGCCCCCATTCCTACAGCTACAAATAAGATTGTCAAAGTCCCAGTTGATGGTGTAGCGAAGGAAGGGACTACAGGGGAATCTGGCTCAGATGTGAGTGAAGAGGAGAAGAAACCAGAGAGGAAGATGGAGAGCCTGGTAATTGAGATTAAATTTGGTTTGGATAGTTACTGCACTTTGTTTTTCTGCATATTCCAGTTCTGAAAGGATTATACTGAAATTCTTCAAGTGAATTTAATTTTAATTCATATTTTATTCTCTGTCATTTTATTTTATTGTATGTGTTGTTAAAAAAGGTAAGGTGTGTATACACCATGAATGCATATAGGGGGGAGTAGAGGTACTGCTCCACCTACTCTTAGTCTTGGCACTAGGTGGAGGTGTGTGGTCAACTTCGTGCCCTGGCTGCTTTACCTCCTGGGGAAAAAAATCGTAGTACCCTTTTGAGTAGGAGTTTGGATTGGGCTCCAGAGCCATTCTACATTTTGGAGAAGAAGAAAAACTATGTGTTATTAAAGCATATGCCAAATGGAAAGATATTCCAAATAGAAGTATATGTTTCTGTGATGAAAACACTGGGTGAACACAAGATATGTAGATAGTTTTAATGTAATATTGCTCATGAACAAATGCACAAAAATGAAAACTAAGTATATCCAGGCAGTTAATGTGATCAAATTCTGAAATCATGCTGTTGTAACTTCAGAGTCTTGCTACCAGTTGCACTCACATTGCAGTTGTGGAGAACAGCATCTCAAGAGCAAAAAAGCAAAGTGTGAGCTCTATCACAAATCAAAATTTTCCAGTACAGTACAAAGGAGATTTGTGTTTTGTAGGGAGTTATAGGAAAAATGTTCATCTAAAAGTTGCACAAGTTGTTCAGTGAGGCTTGTTGTTCTTGCAATGAGAAAGGGCCTCATAAACAACCAGTCACTGAAGCTAAAGTGAATGAAGTTCAAACACATTTGTTTGCTGTCCAGGTAAATGAACAGTTTGATCTGCCTTGCAGTTGAGCATACTGCAATCAGCGGTGTACAAAATTCTGCTAACTTGTTTTGAGATTTAAAATTTACATGTACCAGCTGTTGCAATGTATAAAATACGAAGCATGGCAAAGAAATGTGCTTTGTATTTTGGTGTGTCATACTTTCAAAACTTGAAGATGACAGGCTTTTTACAGCCAAACTTGTGTTTAGTGATAATGCCTCTTTCTATTTGTCTGGGCATGTCAAATGACATAATGTCGGAATTTATGGGAGTGACAGACTACTTAATTATGTGAGACAGGCTTCCAACACATGGTGATACAGTGTGATTCGTTTCATGATGTTTATTGACTTTGTGTGTCTGGGTCAAATAGGTCTCCATTATACTCCTTCAGGCATTCTTCTGGTGAAACTCTTTCTATAATGTGAAGACATATAAGGTGTCACAGAAAATCATGCTGTTGTGTGACTATTGTATTGTATTAAGTGGTTTTTGTTGTTGTTTAAGAATGAAGAAGAGAAATGTCACCAGCAGAGGGTTGAAAAATTGACGAGCATTCTAAGTGGTGAAGTCACCATAGACCTGCATCTTCAGTTTCTGATTCGCAGCAACCATTCAGACATGCTAATCCTCAAGAACACGAAAGATGCCATCAGAGTTTCCATTTGCCACACTGCCACTGTCATTGCAAATGCTTATATGCATAGTGGAACTACAAGTGATCAGTTTTTGAGGTGAGAGGTAATTTTAACACAATTATCTTTCATAGTTTTCTGTGAGACCACATTTTTTTTACAAAAGCTGTTTTCCTGTATTTTTTGCATCATTAGACAGAAATGTGAAAATGTATATATATATATATGTATGTATGTATGTATGTATGTATGTATGTATGTATGTATATATATGTATGTATGTATATCTTTGTTTACTCATTGGGAATGCACTTGTTAATTTAGTAATGATATTTTGGACTTTTTTGCTTCAGAGGACATGATTTCAAAAGTAAAAATATTTGACTTGTGTTAAATGTAGATTAATTGCATAGTTTTTAAGAACCAAAAATTAAAAAACACCGTTTACATGTTTTGTTATTGGAAGAAGGTACCCTGTGAAGGCTATAGCTACACCATTGTGAGTGCTGTACAAGTTAGCATGACAAAGAGAACATTTGTGTACTTTTTTCTGTCTTAGGTAAGAAGAAACAATTTTGAAAATTTATATTTACCAAATGCTTTTAGGAATCTGACAGTACATTGTCTAGATTTGTCTAATTGAGGAAAGATTTACATCTTAATATGATAGAAAATGTTGGGTTGAAGTGTCTCCTGAGATTTCTGGATGATATTCCATTCATTATGTCACATTTTTTTGGTGGAACCATCAGATAGTCAGGCAATTTTCCTGCAGAATTTCTTATGACATCAGGTTTATTTTATGTGTGAAGCAACAGTACATACTACAGCTTGTGACATTTGACTTTCGCAGTGACCTTGAGGATTACTGTTTTCAAGTTCTTGTGTTGTGTAATCTGGGAGGTCAGTGGTGACATTTCATTGGAACCTGCCATCTCCATCGTCAAAGTAGATTTTCTTGTGGTTTATTTTGTAACATTTGTTAGTACCCCATACACACAGTGTGTAAAGTAGAATGATAGCTGAATAATAAGTTGGAATAATGCATCCTTGGATGTGTCTGGAGGAACTGAGGAAAACCATGAGAACTCTGTCAGGATACCTAGTGTCACAGCTGAGGTTGACTGGTCACACTCCAAATACAGGTGTGTAATACCATATTTACCCATAATGCAAAAAGACTAATCTAAGATGGCCCCGGCCCCCACTTGGGTAAAAAAAAAAAACATATTTATTCAAATATAAGGTGCCTCTCCCTCAAAAAATGAAACATATGCCAAGAAAAAATATTTTACTGTGAATTTAGTACACTTCATACGCAAAGTATGTCATTGTACCTACCTTTACCAATCAGTGACACTGTATCCATCTTCACAGTCAGTTTCTTCATCTTCCTTACACTTTCTCCTCATGTCCCCTTCCTCTTCACTGTCATTCCACAACATGCCATCATCACTCCCACTGGACATACAGCACTTTTTAAAACTATTTTCAGTGACTGCTGGTGAGGTGTACTGCCATGCCATTATGATGCATGTTAACTAAATACTGCATTTATGTTTCTTATTTTATAAATGTACTTGAACCAAAGGGTCAACTAGGTTAGGTGCTTTTTTGCCTGAAAATGGAAACAGAGCTTCAAAAACGTTGTGCTTCTTTAAAAAATTAGACATGGACAGATTCCCAAAAAAGAAGATTGTGTCAGCTAACTTCAGTTGTTCTATGTTACCTGTTGTGGATTTCTTGTCCTTTGAAAATGGGACAGATAGGTAGTTCTGAAATGTCTGTAAGGAGTTACTACTTTACTCTGAATATTATCTCAGAAGAGTGGAGATCTCACATGATGATTTTGTGATGCAATCCTTGGTTTGGCACCACACAGTCCTGTTCAGAGAAGTCCAGTTTGGTGTGGTCTGTTTTGGAATGGTCCAATTTGGTGCATCATATGCAAATTTAAGATGACCTCTTATTGAATGCCAAATTTAAGAACAGGACCTCATCTTTAATTCAAGTAAATATGGTATTACCACTACACCAACCTTTTTGGTAGCTGGGTAACTGCATCTGGAGGCTGCAGGTTCCCAGAAACATCAGTAAATATCTACCAGATTGCATGGCATCGCATTCCAGAAGATTTTATTTTGAAACTTATTTTCCTTCCTGTTCGTTATAATTAACTGTGTAATTTCTTTATTATTCTAAATGCTGTATTTCAGGGACAATTTGGAGTGGCTTGCCCGTGCTACAAACTGGGCGAAATTAACAGCCACAGCTTCTCTTGGAGTGATCCATCGTGGTCATGAACATGAAGCGCTTCTTTTAATGCAGAGTTATTTGCCTAAAGAGGTTGGACCAAGTTCTGGTTACTCTGAAGGCGGTGGCCTGTATGCTCTTGGTCTCATCCATGCAAATCATGGAGCTGTCATAACTGATTATCTGCTGGGGCAACTAAAAGATGCACAGAATGAGGTGAGAGCTTTGTTTTCTTCTACACTTATAGATGTGGAATAAATGTCCTTAGCCAGTTGGTTATGATGGCCTCCTGTGGGTAAATTTGGCTTATCTGAAGTCATGTTCTGTTGGGTTACATAATGATTTCTTGGCCCTGACCATTTAGGGTTGTGAATGTGACTGAATTTGGGGCATGCTAAATAACTCAATAATCCTAACACATCAATGAATTGATAACTCCATATTTTGCACACTCTCAACAGTGCTGACAGTTCCATGTGGGCTGGCGGGCTGAGAATGAAACAAGTGGCACAATGTTATTGCTGGTAGGTCTGGTTGGTTGAAGTGACCAGAATGTTGGAGCTAAAACCTGCTGTGCCTGCTACACAAATTCTTATACGTTGTTCTGTGATTCAGACGTTTGATAAAACTGAATTTGAACTCCTAATACTGCGTACCACATGTTCCATGTTGTGTTAATATGTAAATATGTCAGGGAATACAATATTTTATTTTTATCAGATGGTGCGTCATGGTGGTTGCCTTGGCCTGGGTCTGGCTGCAATGGGAACAAACAGGCAGGATGTCTATGACCAACTGAAGTTCAATTTATACCAGGATGATGCAGTGACTGGTGAAGCTGCTGGCATTGCCATGGGCATGGTGATGCTGGGCTCAAAGGCTGAACATGTTATTGAAGATATGGACAAGGTAAGTAAGCTCTGAACCGTTGACTGTAGCACAAGGTTGCTGAAAGTACATACAGTAACAGTAAACCATTGCATTTATAAATTTGTTTAAGTACTCAGTGACACATATATAACAGCAGAATCACACAGTGTGAATGCATGTATGTATGCAGATTGGGTGAGAGCAGATAGTTGTGCAGTATTAAAAATATGTGATGTGTTTATTACAGTGGACAGTTCTGCAATCCATTTTACAGCACAGCTTTTCACTTGTGTTTTGTTCATTATGTTGTGCCAGTTAAGAACCATTTCACTTTTAGTCTTTTTAGCTGTTAGCTCTAAGGGAGGGAGGAATGTGGGCTGAGGGTGTTTAAGAATAGGGTGTTAAGGAGAATATTTGGGTCTAAGAGGGATGAGGTAACAGGGGAGTAGAGGAAACTACATAATGAGAAACTTAATGGTCTGTACTGCTCACCCAATATTGTGTGAATGATAAAATCAAGAAGAATGAGATTGGCGGGCCATGTGGCGTGTATGGGGGAGGGGAGAGGCGTGTACAGGGTTTTGGTGGGGAAACCTGAAGGGAAGACACCACTGGGGAGACCCAGGTACAGATGGGAGGATAATATTAAGATGGATCTTCAGGAAGTGGGATGTGGGGGTATGGACTGGATTGAGCTGGCTCAGGATAGGGACAGTTGGCAGGCATTGTGAATGTGGTAATGAACCTTCAGGTTCTGTAAAATGCAAGCGATTTCTTGACTAGCTGCAAACCGGTTAGCTTCTCAAAAAGGTCTCTGCTCCATGGAGTAAGTAAGTAAGTAAGTAAGTAAGTAAGCTGTTAGCTTTGTCATGTCGGTCTATCTGCATGGAACAACTTGGCTCCCATTAGTAGGATTTTAATGAAATTTGATATTTGAGTATTTTAAAAAAATTTGTCTGGAGATGGTTCAAGTTTCATTGAAATCTGACAAGAATAAGGGGTACTTTACGTGAAGACCAGTACACATTTTTGATTAGGTCTTGCTCAGTTCTTAGAATAAGAAATGTTTCACACAAAAGTTGTAGAGAAAATCAAAACAGATATTTAATGTTCTGTAACTTTTTTTCCAAAATCTTGCTGTTTATTAGATAAAGTGGAAAAATATTGTATAGCTGTGCAGGCTACAGATGACCATATGGTGCTTGTGCATTGCATGCTGGATACCTGTGGCTACAAACACACACTCAGAATATGCAATTCTTATTGCTTTTACCAATGCAGCAATGGTTACATGAACATGCCTCAATGTTACATTATATGTCCATTGCCTGTTGAAAATTAAGGGCTGTGGATATTTAAACCAAGAGAGGAAGTAACAGACGATAAACAAAATTATTTAATGTGGAATTTTTCTTATTTTAAATGTGCATAGACTCATTAATTCAAGATGGATGATGTGGCTGGTACATGTAACATGGAGATGGGAAAACAAATACAGTGTGGTGCAAAAGTGATGTAACGCTCATTGTTTAACAGCTTCCTGCTTAATAAGCCAAATGCGAAGAATTTTTCCAGAAATATTGTAAGAAGGTTTTATTGTGTGTGGGTTTTAACAGGACAGATATCCATAAAAATTAGAGATTAGATAGACTATGCTAACAGACCTAATGAAGAGCATAGCTGGTTGGTGCTGTTATGTTTCTTATGTCATGGGGCTAATGATGGAAACAGCTACTATAGGTATGGAATTTTGGGGGGAAAACTTCACGGAAATTAATAGGGATTGTCATATGTCATGGTGGACAGAGCTATGTCAGCTGTGACATGTAGTGGTAGAGTGATGTTTGTCTGTAGTTCATGCCCTCAGCTATCTACTCAGGTAGCAAAGAGTAGGGAATATACACAGAAGAGAGTCATTCCTCCAACATGGTACACAGACCCTTGTCTCATACCTAAAGACTTCAGTAGAGAGCATGTCTTAGTTTTTTTTTTTTTATCTTAGTAATTAACCAACTTGATGCATAAAATTTTTATTTTACAATAAATTTATTTCATGCCTCTACATGTTTCAAGCACCATGTATAATACAATTTTGACCTCCTGATGATGAGCACATGGTGCTCGAAACATGTAGAGGCATGAAATAAACTTATTGTAAAACAAAAACTTTGTGCATCAAGTTGGTTAATTACTAAGATAAATATACAGAGATGCACGGTCAGCTAAACATCAAAACATGTCTTAGATTGTTCCAAGTTTAACCAAATACTAATGATCATTTACCTAGCATTGAATGTTTTGGTCATGCAGTTAGCACTTCAGCTGGGGTATGGTTTTAAAATTTTGCCATATCTGGTTCATGATCTTTTCCAGCTCTTTATGCATGATCCATTACCTTTGGATGCTATGCGGTATGTGTAAGTTAGAGGCTCCAGTAAATCTGCTTGGGCTGTGTGGGTGACATGGTGTTGTGTAATTTTTACAGACATTGTTGTGCTGAAATCAAATTTACTAAACTGTGGGATACTGTGTGTAAAACTCCAGTCAGTATTATAACTAACAGTTGTCTGTCTGCCTAATGCACCTCCAATTCTATCTACTGTCTCTGCCTCTATGTTCCCTTTGACCGCCTGAGAGGATTTTATGCCCCACAATTTCCCTCATAGCTGACTAGTGGTTGCAGTAATATTTTAAAATCTTGGATGAGAACATCTGCATCTACCTGCTGTGTTAACTGGAAGAATTACTTTAGACTGCTAGATGCATTGGTCTAGGCACAACGTGGCAAGGAAAAAGGTTTTGTTTACATTACATAGCTGGCTTTATTATTAGGTGTCCTGAATTTATGAGTGTGCTTTGCAGTTTTGGCTGCATGTCTAAAGAATGACATTCCTTTATGATATGGATGTAGGTTTATGGTAGACATGTGTTTGTTAGTACCTTGCAAGATTTTCATAGTTCAGTGTTTACTTATTCATTACACACATATGAAAATGTATATTAGGGAATAAATATCAAATGTGTGACAGACATTATGTCCACTTGCAGCAGTTGATTGACGAGATTTCTAGTTGATTGTATTCACTGTTGGGATTTGTGTATGTAATACAGGTGTACACAATAACTCTTGCTTGTTCACACCTGAATCTGGATTTTGTTTAATTTGTGCGCTATAATTGAAATGCAGGAAAATGAAACATGTTAGATGAGAATTATGGATAAATTAGAGGTTGTGAGAATAGAAGTTGGTATATCTGTTTCTAAGATCAGGGAAGAGTTGATGTACCAGAATAAGCAGTGTTGGTTGTTGATTGATACAAAGAATGTTGTTCAAGCTTATGAGTGCAGATTATTGCCAAATTTGGAGTTCTCTTAACCCCATAGAGTCTGGAAAAATTGAGTTTCTTACTTGTGGGAAGGTAATACTGTGTATGCTGGTTGGTTCATAACATCTGCCAGAGTGAATCTGTTGGGTTCTGTGCTGGAGTATGATTGAAGGAAAACAATAGAGCATGGCTGTGTGTTAGATGGATGGAGCAAACACATTGTGTGTGTGCGTGTGTGTGTGTGTGTGTGTGTAAGTGAATGGGTATTTGGTTGAAGCAGGGGGGAAAGTGGTAAAGGGGATTGGCAGCATGTCAGGATGAGGTGTTAGAAAAGTTACAGGGGGGAGGGGGCCTGTTTGGTGCTTGTGATTAATAGCATACATTGATTGGACAGCTGAGCTGTTCATCTGTCAGCCTCACTGCACTTTGGCTTCTTTTTCTATCCCATTCTCTTTGTCGATCGATCTATCCATTTCTCTTCAACCCCTGACCTATATATTGGTCCTGCTGCAGTGACCAAAACTTTTTATAACTCACCCCATCATAAGAAGTTCAAGAAATTTAGATGAAATTGGTTCTAGTCACTTCTTGTTTGGGCTGTGTACCCCAGAATTTGTACAACAACAATAATAATAACAGTTAGTTTTAAAATACGGTGTAGTTGGTTATATTTAATTGTTACATATTGGAACTGAGTGACAAAGTTTGTTCAGTGCCTTTGGATATATAGTACTGCCATCTTCACAAGAGAAGAACTTAAACACCTCATTAAAAGAATAACCATGGAAATAATTCATGGTGGAATCTTAATTTGTTTTTCCTTCATGTAAGTTTTGCATGGACTAGTGTGAAGGAATTTTGAAAGTGAAATTTTTGTGAAAAGATATGGGGGAAGGAAAAATAAAAAGTATCTGATAGAGGAATGAAGTGGTTTGAAGAATAAAATTAAGAGTATATTTAGTTCAAATGAAATTGGATTTTATATACTGAAAGAGAAAATGGTGCTGCTGCATGTGAGGCATCTGGAAATTGTAGATATGTAGAGCTAGTGCACATTGTGTGCAGTGGAATTAAAAAATGAATGATTGGTGTTTCTGTTTGTAGAGGGTTAATGCGTTTAGAGAAGGCATGTTGCATTTTGGAAATATATTAGAATTAATTTAATAAAAACAGAATGAAATGGTACCCCATTTTAATTTTCAGAGAAGATTTAACTTTACGTTTGTTGCTTTTTATTTTGCTTTTGCTTTATAACTGCTATTTTATTATACAGTGAAGTTATATTCGAAACTTTTGTATTATGAGTCCAGTGTTACTAAGAAGTGAAGATTGTACCTTTAGTCAGAACTCCTCTGGTGTGGTGTGAGTTGGAATAGTAGGAGGGGATGTATGTGGTTTATTACATGAGGTACTTGCTATCTTGACTTTTACATGCAAATATTTGTGTTTTTCTCTGATAATACAAGGAGATAAAACGTCCTCCTCCCCCTCAAAACAAGATGGTAAAGAGGAGGTTGCATAGATGTTGATGAAATTCCTGCAACAGGCACTATGCATTTGTCATGCTGAAATTATTGAAGGTGGGGAATAAAGAAGTTTGGAATGGCCTTATAACTGGTTTTTGAGGGGAACACATACATAGATAATATCACCTGTAAAGTGTTGTTTTTCTTTTCAAGCCAACATTAAAATGTATACTCTGCTAATAATTTGATTAAGTAGAAATACAAGATGAGTTTAAGTCCCCTTTGTCTGTTACTGAAGTATCAAATTTGGAGAAGGTCCTGGGCATATTCTGATGGATGGTAAGGTGTTTCAGCTTCACATAAATTGGTGATTCATATGCAAGCATTCTATTTTGTGGTAATTTTAATTCAGTGATTGGTAAGCGCCAATCCAGTGTGATGATGTATGATGGTAGTAGACTGCAAATACATTACTTTCTGTTACATTTGTCAGGTTTCATTGTGCTTCATGTCAAGTTTATTTTTGTACTGTGGATCTTTTGTCTTGTCTCTTTCAATGAATTGACCTTTCCTGACAGCCATGACTGGCTCTCAGTTATGAAATTGGTATCTATCAAGTAGGGAGGGAACAGATGGGAGACTGGGATGGAGTCAGAATGTGTGTGTGAAGGGAAGCAAACTTTTCAGACATTCTTTATAGAATTGCAGGGGCAGTGGCAACTCAAGCTAGAATTGATATCTGTCCTTACATACACCATTTTTCTGAAATGATGGGAATGACAGCCTTTTTATGTAAAATTGCAGTTATGATACAAGGATAATTTTGGGGCTAGGGAGTAGGTGCTGTTGGGGTGGTGTAAATAGTCAACACACAGGAAAGGTTTAAAAAACTGCATCATTAAGAACTGAAATAATACTTATTGATAAGATAGTGCTGTTGAAGTTTATGTTGTATGGGTACATTGACAAAATGAATTTACCCAGTCTTTCACCAATTTTGTGTTATACTGCTGTTATAAATGAATGAACAGAATAGTTTCTGATGACACGTTAATGGATTGTGGAAGTTAATAGACAGGATATGCATGAATGAAACTTAATCTGGGTAATAGTGGACATACTAGTATATTATGTTTTTATTTATTTTTATAAATTTATATACATAGCCATTGTTATCTGCTGTAGTTGTGTTCCAGAAAAAGTGGGTATAAAAGGAACGGGTAATGGGCAGTTGTATGAATGACGGTGTGTTTATATTGATATTGATATATTTGTTAACTGCAGTTGGGCTGACACCCGGTGGCAGTAGTACAGTAGACGTTTACACACAAACAATACATAGTAGAACAACACAATTAACAACTTTGGTGGAAGGCTTTCTGGAATTCGAACCCAGAGTGTTCAAACTAAAATTAACGATGAAACTAAAATTATGTACGTGTATTTATTATATTATTATTTTGTTACTGATATTAATATGGAAATAAACAATGGATATTACGAGGGGGTGCTGATAAGTTCTTAGCCCGACCAGGAAGAAGAAAAGCTACAGTGACCAAACTCGGGATTTATTCAACATTCTCCCCACAATTTCTTAGCCTGTTGCTGTAACTTTTGCAAACCACTCAAAAAAAATTCAGAAAGTTGTCTGTCCAACCAGCTCTCCATGGCAGCATTGGCCTCCACGTCGGATGAAAAATGGCGACTTTCAATTGTTTTTTCAGTCCAGGGAATAGGTAGTAGTCCGATGGGGTCAGATCCGAAGAATAGGGTGGGTGATCAAGACACTGGAAGCCCAGGTAGGCCAGTTTCTTCTGGGTTGCAAGTGCCTGGTGAGCTGGGGTATTGTCGTGCAAGAACAAGACACCCTTGGTGACCTTCCTGTGGCGTTTTTCCTTCAAAGTGTCCTTCAGTTGCACCAGCAGAGAAGAGTAATACTCGGCATTGATAGTTCGGCCCTTTGGAAGATAATCGATGAGGAGGATGCCATGTTGATCCCAAAAATCAAGGCAAGAACTTTTCCAGCGGATTTTTGCACTCGGAATATTTTGGGGCGGGGTGAGCCACTATGCCGCCACTCCATTGATTGTTGCTTTGTCTCCAGGTCATAGTGATATAACCAGGTTTCGTCCATGGTCACCAATCGTGACAGGAAATCATTTGGATCGTGCCGAAAAAATTCCAAATGTTGCTCCGATGACTGGCATCATTGAAATTTTTGATCCACATTCGGGCATTTTGGGACCCACTTTGCAGAGAGCTTCAGCATGTTCAAGTCTTCATGAATGATGGACCCGACCTGCCCACGTGAGGTGCCCAGTTGCTCAGCTATTGATTTAGCCGAAATCTGGTGGTCTTCCAAGATTAGCTCATGAATTTGGTTAATAATTTTCGGGGTGGTCACTGCTTTTGGGTCGTCCAGGATGAGGCACATCAGAGGTGAAAAATTCACCACGTTTAAACTGGGCCACCCAGTTTTTGGCGGTAGCATTTGATGGTGCATGTTCCCCTAATGTTTCTGTCAGAATGGCATGAATTTCCTTCGGCACTTTGCCTTGCA
>Ga0123352_10000641_pt1 | contig 42941 bp, 17 predicted proteins | sample TergutLab28metaG_FD_89700 | JGI IMG/M metagenome (GOLD analysis project Ga0123352, IMG submission 89700) | Labiotermes labralis P1 segment gut microbial communities from Petit-Saut dam, French Guiana - Lab288 P1 | ecosystem: Host-associated > Arthropoda: Insects > Digestive system > Gut ... | reverse complement strand
CATAACACCAGCACGCCTCAAGTCAGCCTACACAACACAACAAGTACTCGCTAGCTCCTGAAGATGGACGTATTAACGTCTGAAACATGTTGAGCAATATATAATAAAGCAAGTGTTATCTAGCTGATCAACCTTTATTCAAATATCAAGATGATGCACGGTCCAATACGCATAAGATTACGAACATTCGTTGTAGCAAACAAGACGCAGGAATAATTAAGTCCAGCGGCTGTGATAACAGGTACAACGTGGATGACTTAACAGTTTTTCCCCAATCTGAGCCGCCATGTCACTGTCTGCATTATTTCTCCTTCCTCTAAGGTACATTTTACCGAACAGTCTATTTTTCAAGTACTGTCACAGTCGACATTAAGGTGTGATTCATCTGTTTATAAAACTAATTTCATAGCAGTAGTAGAATGAAGTAATGCTTAAGGTAGGTTTTCGTTACGTCAGCGTTTTGTAAAACAGTTCTCATGAAATAAGGGTTCAGGTTTGGGAATATGTTGAATAGTAGACAAAATGTCATGCATTTTGCTTAAGTCTTTTGTGAAGTTGTGTTTTGTCGACAGGTAAATTGTAAACGACGTTGAGGAAGGTTGCTGATGGCTTCAAACATTCGGCAACTATTCACCCGTCGGCACGGAGGAACATCTCAGAAAATTGATCCTAAGTAACAACGCTTTGAGATCATCTAATCTTACACCATGCAGTGGGAATGGTGTGAGGTTGAATGGAAATGTGAATTGTTCGGTGCTCCAGTGCAAGCAAACTGCAAAATAGCATTATGTCGCTTATTTCTGCAATGAGACAAATCATAAATGACAGTTAATGTTTTAAAAAAAAAGGCTTAATGTTACAGCCTTGTGAAATGATACATAAATACGAAATGTGAAGGAAAGATCCAGTTTGACGGTCCTTTGGTTACGGTATCATTATGGCAACAGTAAATCGAGCTTCTATCAGACTATTTACATAGTAAATTCTTTTCATTTTTAGCTCATGGTTCCGTGCATCATAATTCAGTGTTAATAAAAATCCAACCAGATGCAACAGTATGCAGATATTTATTTGCTGCAAAGTCACTCTACATGTTTCGGGTGTCACAGCACGTCTGATCAGGCCACGTTGGAGGGAAGTAGCTTTACCAGTATTATGACCTGTACCGGAGGCTGCGGTTACAGTTTTTAGTACTCCTGATGATGCATGCTGTGACACCCGAAACATGTAGAGTGACTTTGCAGTAAATAAATATCTGCATACTGTTGCATCTGGTTGGATTTTTCTTAAATTTAAATTATTTTCAGTGTGACATTATCATCATCATCATCATGAATATCATAATCATCATCATTATCAATATCAACGTCATTCTCTTTTCCCTATGAATTTGGCCACTATGCTATTTAGTGAGCTAATAGAGGATTCAGTTGATTTGACGATTGTCAGATAGTGAGAGGTAATCCATTTGTCGACCTTCAGGAACAAGCCAGATTTTGTCATTTTGATGTTTCTTATGTATCCCGGGTCCTAATATTTTGTTGCTGCGGAACCAAAAGTTGTTCATGTATTGTGGCAGCTTTCAGGCTAATGCCGACCTTGTGCACTGGTAACCATCCTGGATTCAACAAATTTTGTGTATGCTTACGTCCTTGTTAGCTCTTCATTTATGCTGCACGCATGATTTGATTCTCAAAGCTAAGGCTTAGGGACGATCCCGTCGAGTTTATGGTGGGCGAAATTGTGCTGAAACACGTTTCTTGCAGATTACTATGGCTGTTTAAGTCAATATCTTTCCATCTGTGCCCCTTACTCAATATGTGCTCATCCAGCATTGATGTTGTGTAGTTTTCGCTACTGATAAAGTCGTTGAAAAAAGAACACGAATTTTATCACAAGCCCTCTCTCATAAATAATTCCTTGTATGTAAGTCCAATAGCTAATATTTTCTTCCAATTTTTCGCGTACTGTTGTGAACCAGAGCCAGAACCGCTTCTACAGCCCCACCTTTATCAGGAGACAGGTATGCTCTCATACGTTTTCGATACTGTGTGGTGTTCTTAGACGTCATAAATTTAAAGAATACGTCGGAACCCACATAGAATGATAAATATTCTTAATGACGTCAAGATATTACAAATTATGCTGCGACTATTTTGCTGTTTTATATGGCATGTTTTTCAGTTTTCCTTTTGAGTCACTGTCACATTTATTATGAAACCCAGACACGCATGATTGAGCTGAACTCCACAAATCGTCTGCTACAAATTAGTTACACAAAATTCAGTACTTGTCGTGCAGGGGTTGTGTTTAATATCGAGGTGCCTAGCAGGGACTTCAGTGACTGGAATAACGATGACATCTTGTTTTCTCGCTACTGTCCTTTTTTTACCTCCTACACGCAGTTTCATTACTCTCTGTGAAATTTATTACGAATCTGTTTTGATGCTGTGAACCATATATCTCCTCTGGCAGCTTCATAAAATTGTCCTCAGTCATCAATCAACCAATAAGCCTTCGTGTGTGTAGCAAAGAGTCTCGAAAATCATTAATTATTCATTTAATGACGCTGTCAGTAGCTCATACCGTACATCGGATAATTAATTGTAAGGGGTATGCAAGGAGGAGGTACTGTCCTAATTTGAGGTACCGGCGAAGCATGTGTGTGGTGGCACATAAAATCTCGTTAAGAATAACCTGCCTGAGGGTCGGAACCAGGGATTTTCACTGTACGAAACAGGGAATTGGCTCTAACCACCCTATGACGACGCGCCTCGCATTTAAACACATTTGAACTTCTGCGAGTATTCATGCTTTCAATTTGACATTCTTATGTCCGTGCATTGCTAATATATTCTCAGAGTACAACCAATAAGATGCGACTTTTTTTCAAATTATTTATTTTTGTAAGACGCTCTTCATGTTTCAGAAAGTTTATTCCGTCCAGTGGGACAGAGGACTTTTCAGAAACTCTCTTACATACATCTCAAAACTCCACGGTGTCACACCCCAGAACACCGTGATCTTGAAATATACACATAAATATCTTAATACTTCAATTTTCCTTCCGATCACTGAGAATTTTGCTCGAGTCAAAATTTAAATTCTGACTATACCAGTAGAGATTTTCCCCTCGAATATAAATTCCTGTTAGGTTATAACTTAACGCACATTCAAGAGGTTATTCTGTCGAGAAGCAGTGCCTGACTAGAGGCTTTGTCGGCTGAGGAGAGCTACAGTGTAAGAGAACAACATTCCCCTTGTTCCCAGAGGAATATCTCTGTTCCTGCCTTTACCTGCCGACTGTCTTATATTCTGAACCCAACATGACAGTCTGCTACGATATAGTCCCTGGAGATATCAGCCGCCATACTCCCTGGCCCGAGACACGTCCTAAACCTTACACAACACACATTTCACAATACGAAATGCTTTTCGTTATTTGGTGACTTCAACATATAGCGTCTTAATTAATTCCTTCAGACACAACTTTTCTTCGTGTTAATTATCTTACGATACACATTCAGCGCTATATGACATAGTGTTTAACAGAAATATTGTAACTTTCATAATAAATAAAGACTGGGACTCAAATCTGAAATAGTACGCCATTAACCCGCTACGAATTCTTCACAATGAACCGATGGTTAGAATTGTGTCCGTTACAGTACAAGATTGACATAAAGAAAACGGATTTGGTGGAATGATTTTAATAGAGAATGATATTAAAGTGTAATTGTTTTATGTAACAGCTTTCGGTTTCCACGTAATGTAGGTTCTTTTATTTGTATTAACATAGCCCGCTCATCCTACGCGGTGGCACAGTTGGTTGAGGCACAGCGCTAAAAGCCGGAAGGCCTCGAGTTTGATTCCCGATGGAGTTACTGGGATATTTTATTGACTTAATCCTTCCGACAGCAATATTGCTTTGGGGTCGACTCAGCATCAAACATAAATGAATCCCAGCCATATATGTTGGTAGGTAAAAGGCGGCCGGTGCGCAGGACTAACAACCTGGGTTACTGGACGGCAGCATTTTTTTCAACTGTCCACATTTTCATCTGTTCTTTTCCAAATGTCCATATAATGAGGGCTAGTCCGTCCGCCTGGAAGATTAATTTCCGTCACCATTGCTAGGGGTTTGATTAAATTTGCATGAAGCTAAAATCGAACTTTATGGAATTTTATTATAAATGGTTCGTCATACATTACATTTGCATATAGCATGAAATATAGCTATCGCTACGTTGAACGGGTTTGTGTGGGCTAACTGTAAGTGCTTTGAATAGTTTTCAGACAATGTGGTACAGAGTAACGGCTTTGATACCTGGTGTTTGTTTTAACCCTGTTGTTCCAGAAAATGCATACTTACGCGGTTGAATGTTAATGGATTTTGATGACGTGGTTTAGTTTCTCTCAAAATTAGATATTGTTCCGTCATGACTGGATGACTTTATATTTACGCACTAGTTCTCGCCGGTCTGATTCCATACAAATGGGACTTGTGACGTCACACGAAAACGAAGCTCTATAGTACCCATGGAAATCCGGATGTGACACTGTCGCTTATTCAGACACGAATTAAAAGTATTATATGCATTTACGTTTATTGTTTATCGTGGCGCAAAAACCCCTAATGTGCCAGGGCCTTCCCATTGTCAAGACTGCACGATCACGCTCTGTTAGACATACCACTCACGGTAGGTCTCCCGTGGACGAGTCATCAGCCAAAATCAGAGCCTTCTACCTGACGACAGACAACATTCACAAGAGACAGACACCCATGCTTCCGGCGGGATTCGAACCCACAATCGCAACAAGGGAGCGGTCGGCCCATATTGTGTAGAGGGAGATACAATGAAAGTCAATTGGATTCATTATATGATGATATTCGTTTAAAATATAAAATCACATCTTGTGATTGACATCCAAAATCGTTTTAAAAATATTTAATGGAAGGAGACTGACCTTTCCATACACATGTTATATACAATGTTGAAGACGGTCGGCGCTACTTAATACGACGCTCTAGTCTACAGGACTTCTGCTTCGGATCCACGTGCCCTCCTGCCTCGTTCGGAGGAACGCTTATGGACAATATAAGTGACAACAAGATATTTAATCTTCGTTTTATAAGTACATTATGCAAAACTTTGTGCTGTACTGTAGGGACCTGGGAATAATTAAAACTTCTCTTTAGCGTAAAATATGCACAGTCCCGTGAATCTGGAGTCCCGACAATCCAAAATTCCAGTACCTGTTTGAAACGTATCCTGCCTGCAACGGAATAAAATCGTGGAATTTGTTCCTTAGAAAAGACCGTCTAGCTAGCTTCTTTTGCACTATCTGACTTCTATTTCCTCTGAAATATGAATGATTTACTTCAAAAGATTCAGTACAGTTATATCATCAAAGAAGGCGCTGGGAAGTACGCGCTGTCAAATAATATTACCCCAACCTTTTCCGCATCCGATTACACAGGAAATAGAGGAGGGTAGTAAGGTTATGCACATCATACTGCATATAAACTATGCTTCGAATAATGTATTTTTTACAGTACAGTTGATACTTATATTGCATTTCGAACTACGGAAATTTAAATTTTGAATTCCTCTACTATCCGTATTTTAGGTGGAAAACATACGTCAAATTTATTTATTTCTACAGGGTGGTTTCTTTTCCTTTGTATTTGTAGTTGTATGTTTTAATTAAGTGCGACGGTATTAAAACTAGTAGCCTCAAATTTTGACGTTTTGCTGACCGTGCATCTCAGTATATTTATCTCAGTATTTAATCAACTTGATGCACAAAATTTGTTTCACAATAAGTTTTATTTCACGGCTCTACATATTGCGAGCACATGTGCTCATCATCAGGAAATTGCATTACACAGCCTCTGGTATCATCACACCTATAGGTGTGATGATACCAGAGGCTGTGTAATGCAATTTTGACCTCCTGATGATGAGCACATGTGCTCGAAACATGTAGAGGTGTGAAATAAAACTTATTGTGAAACATATTTTGTGCATCAAATTGGTTAAACACTGAGATAAATAGTAGCCTCAAGTTATCAAAACTCCGCATCGAAGCGCTTTCTGTTAATGACCGTACACTTCGGAGTAAACTGACAAAGATGGGAGATGCTCCATCTGCTTCTACTTTACTTCAACAAATTTCTGCCGCCTCACAACATTTATAAAACTTAAACTCATTATATCATAGCGTAGTCGGATTAGACTTTCATGTAATTGGACGTAAAATGAGGCAAATTAAAATTCATTATAATACTGCGACAGTAATTTGCCATTCTTGTTATATGTCCTTGACCTGAAAAATCCATAATAATCCATGTACGTGGCTAATTGCTTTTTATCTCAACATGATTGATAGCGGCTCGAATTCTGGCTGGCACACTGATGTCCTTGTCGGCGGAAAGCGCGGTATTATATTGTTAGATATTTCAAGGACGCACTGAAACACATTGTTGTAATTTTGATGTTCTTCTTGACGTGCATCTCAGTGTAAACTTGGTAATTAACCATCTTAATGCGCAAATTCTTGTTTTATAAGAAGATTTATCATATGTTTCTACATGTTTCGAGCACAATGTGCTCTTCATCAGGAGGTCAAAATTGTATTATACAGCATCTGGTATCATCACACCTGTAGGTGGCCGTCTCGTGCACAGTCCTTTCTCAACCTGTGCACCGGACGGCCACCTACAGGTGTGATGATACCGGATGCTGTATAATACAATTTTGACGTCCTGATGATGAGCACAACATTGCTCGAAACATGTAGAGGCATATAATAAATCTTATTATAAAACAAGAATTTGTCATTAAGTTGGTTAATTGCCAACATATTTGTAACTACGTAACTTTTTTAATATTTTCGTAGTTAATGTTTAGAGGTAAACTTCTGGCCCCATACAAAGTCTAAATTTTTTGACAGTAGCCGAGCGACACTCAACATTTGAAGGACGCTACTGTATGGATTTAGAGAACTGGGTAATTGAGGCAATTATTTAAAATACCTTGCTATATATAGTCATATTGTGACGTAATTAGTGACTTTTAATCAAACATCTAATTGATATAAATGTTATCTGAAAATTTCTCATGCGTTTCTGGATTTCAGTTTAACTGCTGTGCGTTATTTGTCGTTTGCATTAGTTTCACGGTCGATTAGAATGCTCTTATGTGAAGAGAGAATGAATTTCTATCCCGATCTCAGTTATTTGTACACAGATTTTTATACACTGCAGAATATTTGATCCATTGCCACCAAACTCATACCCATATCAGCGTCAAGCGATTCGTTACAATTTTCGATAATATTGTGTCTGAATGTCATGAAAGTGAGACGGATTGTTCCAAACAAAATTACGGTTTGATGTCTGGCATCCCGCTGTGTTAAAAGTATCAACAAATAGTACTTGTACACCGCCAAACTCAACTTTTATTTAATAAAAATCTGTTAAATTAACTCTAGTGACCCATGTTTCCACGTAGTCAATCATCATCCGGCGAATCTAATGAAATACGAAAAAGTAAAATTCTGTAAATACGCAGATCATGCGTCAGTGCACTTAGTCGTAAATGTTCAGAAAAGTTTTTTTAAGAGTTGACCTCTGTCCTACTTAACACTGATGATAAATTATAAATCTAAAATAAGGAGGAAAAGTCAAAGTCATAAACAATACTGAACTTAATCTGAAACTCATTCCCAGTAAATTTACACTGTTTTTATTTAAACATTTTTAAATGTTTATATTTTATTTCATTTGCCTCGTGATGAATAATCCGAACATTTGTCGCTAGATTTAATGTCACAGTTTTGTTTACTAGTGAAGGCTGTGTTTTGATGACCTATAAGCAATATTTTTCAAAAGTTATGCCTTGTGATTTTTTGCAATGTACGCTTATCGTTCCTATGTGGGCAGCAGCGAGTTAAGTATGAAATCTCACTCGAATTTCTGAAAACTTTCAAGCTCAGTATTTGCATATGTACAAACAGATTCATTGTTCAAAATCCTACCATGTTTCTAGCGATTCTGATCATCGGCACCGACCTTTTGCCCCAGCAGCAGGAACTGATAGATCTGTAAGTGGAGACTCAGTTGCTACTCTATGAATAAGGAGTTGAAGTTTTAAATAGGCCTATAATTTGAGAGAATTTCAATCTCCATGGGATTAGGGGTTGTTGGGTTTGACTCATTCCGGATGAACTGGAACTTGGACGTGGCCTTAAATTTCCAGCAATGCGTATTTCAATTTGCGTAAGTCGTCTCGGGCACGAAGCTTATTGCAGTAATTTTTCTATCTATTCACATCCCTACAGGACACCGCAGGCTTGTCATTTCCCTTCTTTTATGCAAACCGTGATAATTATTCCCTTTTAAATGTCAAAAACGCAAAATTAAAATTCATGAATATATTTTTTTTTCAGTCTTTGTTCCCACGTCAACTAAATGTGCCTTTTCACATTACCTTTGTTTTTCTAAATATTTTGGCTTATTTCTTTTCTTACGTTGACAGTGCACCTCTATTTTCACGTGGTTAACAAATGTGTAACCATTTTAGTCTAGCCTGCCGTCTTTGTTCTGTTAGACCTAATTAATGTAGCTTTTCATAAAACCTTGATTCAGTGCGCAATCCTTTTTTTATATTTTGGTTTCTTTGTCCTTGTATGGTTGATATTCTCGCTTAATTTCACATATTTTCCACACTCTTAACTTTTATGTTTATTGGGCCGTGCATCATTGTGATAGTTGAAGAATAGAATACCAACTTCATGTCACTTGCTATTTTATTTCATTTCTTATGGGGTCAACATGTTTCGGATACTAATATATCCATCATCAGGAGCTTGCGATTGTGCTGCTGAATTACCAGGCTTCAGCCTGCAACACGGATACAACTCCAACCCAGCCGCACCGAATCTCCGACACACATCGAACCAAGAACAAAACATCAATGTGGTAATTCAGCAGCACAATCGCAAGCTCCTGATGATGGATATATTAATATCCGAAACATGTTGAGCCCATAAGAAGTGAAATAAAATAGCAAGTGACATGAAGTTGGTATTCTATTCTTCAACTGTCTTAATTCTCATTTCATTATTATGTCTATGTTTAATATTTCTCCACATTTGAAGTCTTCTTGATATTTTGATCTTTCGTTTTTTTTAAAGATAAAATTATTCTTAAGCGACGTTTTCTCACATCTTGTGCTGTCTAATCTTCCTTTCGTATGATTCTTACTACCTATCATTAGGATCCCACATAATAAAGATAATACAGCGTGTTTATCCGTCTGTGACTTACTTTAATTACGTTGCAGGACGTGCTGATTAAAATATTTGCACCTCACATAATTACGCAACTGGACAACTGCGAGCATTACGCAATTTCGTAAGTTATGACAGCGTACAATACAAAATGTCTGTGGAACAGCCATTTTTAAAGTACCTACTTGTTATCATTGAAGGGATAAAATGATTTTAAGGATAGGACGCATTAAAAATGTGCCGTGCATGGAAGATACCCAATGTTGTGGCAGTGACTTTGGTGGTGTTTGAGTTTTAGAAGTTACTACACTGCATTGAGTTTTAATCTACAAGATTGATTTACGTACTGCTAACGTAAATTGAAACATGTTTGTTAGAGAGTAAGAAGAAGCATTCTGTAGGCTTGTGGGCTCCCTCAGGATGCAGTTCATCACAGAACAGACCAAAGTCCGATTGGAACAAAACAAAATTACAGCAAAATATTACGGGAAACTAAAAGTTTCCATTATCCCACTTGCCTGCACTTGCTGAAATGTGAACATTGTCCGAAGTTTGTTGTTTCTTTTCTAACTCTAACAATAATTGACCCTAATTGATGGATCTGAAGTCTCTTTTCATTCTTTTTTTTCGATTTTTATGTCAAAAGGTGTCAAGTTATAACTTAAATGTTTGAAGGGGACACTAGGACAAATGTCTTCATTCTTTTTTGTTCTCTTCCTCAGTCAGGTCTTGTCTTTTATTTCCAATAGAATCACAGTGACGTTTCAGCTCTTTATGTGATTTCCGGTTCCGGAAAATGACATTTCTCCATCGATCGTCCGCTCAGTTTCCTTTTCTAACCCCATCCCAAAACTCTCAAGAAGGTCTGTTTCTGTCTTGCCATATTTGTCGAGTCGTCTCAAAGACAATAATCTACAACAAATGTTAAGGTATAACAAGCTTCAGCAGGGAAAACTTCATTGGACGACTTCTTGGACAACTATGAAGTGGACTTGTGCCATAGGCTCGCCGTCAGATGTCGCCAGCTGCAACGTACCTAATATACTTTTCCACGAAATTTTGGAAGAATGAAAGGCTTTGCGTTTAAAATAGTTACATTTCCTGAGAGATTTGAGAGGTTTTCGCAGCGATATTGGTAAATATTTAAGTATTTTAGGACCTAACGTCGCGTGTAATAGTACATATTTGCCGACGTTTGGGAGGAGTTCCCTGCCACAGAATTGAGGGCGGTTTACAAAGAGCTGTATTCCTTTATTTCTAGCACAGTGTGCAATGCTTGGGGAATTCAAAATTCAATTGATTTCCTTAAAAGTGAAATTTCTTTCAGAACTTCAAGGAATAACATACTCTGTACTTTCGAAAGCAGACAGAGCTGGAACTCTTCTACACAGAAGTGAGGTGTTTGTAGGACTCACTTGAGAAATGCCGTATGTAGCGATATCTTAGCATCGAATTCAAATGAGCAAAAGTTTTGCGTTGGAAACGAATCTTAATTTAAACCATACCATATTTTGGATGGCAATATCGAAAGTTTCTCTTCAGATAATTACAGTACACCATAGTGAATTTCCTGAGATTCTGAAAGGTTATCTCTAGAAGATAAGTCACACATGCAATCGCTTGACTAATCTGGGATGTATGTTCTAGCTGCAGAAATAAGAGTAAGGAGAAAAGAATACTTCAGTATCATGTCTTATCAAAAATTACTAAGACATGAAAACTTTATTTAGTTTACTGCCCAGGTCATCTTAAATTTGTTTGCTTTATAAGTCATAAACGAAATGTTCATCTTTGCTTCAAAATAATTGAAATTCACTTCGTTGTTTTTGCATTTGATTTATTCAATAAATAAAATAGTCTATATGCATAATGAATGTGATTTTATGTACGCGTGAATCTTGATTTGTTTAATATTATTATTTTTGCTGCGAATCAGAAAGATTTAAAATTAAAAATCACGAAACTTGTGAGCTGGCAAAGATTTCGGTTTAGTAAACCTGCATAATTCGAAATGTTTTGGGACGAAATGGTCCTTAACGGCACAAATTTTGCGAGTGATATAAAAAACCCAGCGATTAGCCTGCATTTGAAATTTGTTGTTAGATACGGAATTAAAATGCACTTTCGAGCTCTATGGAATATCCGTTTTGAGAAGAATATCGCGTTCGGATAGTTACGTTATCCTTGCAAGGTCAGTTAACCGTTGATACAAGATCGCAACTGAAATTGGTCTCCATTGGGCCATAGTGTCCGATGTGGCTAGCTGATGTGTTCATGTTTTTAACAGATAACTTATATTCTAAGGTATATTGATGAACACAACCACATGTTGTTCATAAAAAATGTTTACCACATCCATCATCTGGCTTAAAACTTTATAGTGGGTGGGGTAAATAATTATTGCTGAATCGTGCAATGTAACAATGTAACAAATATCCTACTACACTCATGACAATAATCCTACTTCAGAAATGACAAATTAAGTTACGAGATAATTTCTCTTCTTTGCTTTACACGAGTTCAAAAATAGAATATCTTTTTGTGAAAGATGGCACAAAAGTGTAGTTTAGAACCATTTTATGATTATAAATTTAATATTTTGAAATACTTCCAATCTACCGATAGAGAAGGATGCTAAAATCTGTGTTATATCGTGGTTACGGGGAGCATCAGTTGGAGACTGTTGGATATGACTATTAAAACCAACCTTCTGCTGAACTGGTATGTACATTACTCGCTGTTAGATCTAATAGAAGTGTCTACCTCTAAATGTTGCAATATAAGTTCATTTCTTAAGGAATTTAAGTCGTCAACATATTGAATATTTTTTGTGCATGACGTAGATTATCCTGAAATTCGAAGATTCTATTAATTTGGCTAATAATTTCTAAAAATCAATTGAGGTTTTATTATTTGATGTGAAAGAGGTGCCAAAAATAAATTTAAAATGGTTAAATTCTGTGTACTTTGATTACAGCGTAACTTTATTTTAGGCAACAAACCCTTTAGTCAGTCTAAGAAGGAAATTAATCCCTCTCTCGTTGGATAATACAGAACTCAAAATTTTTGAGCAATTGGTCACTTCTATCAAATGAAGGGATGCCGACAAAATATTTATTTCCTTAATATTTTTAAGGTCAGTATTATTGCTGAATGACTTACAAGGGCCCATTTGTTTATTTCGGTACAATTTTATAAGGATACATCCTAAAATTAAGTTTCGTATACCAAATGAGCAAAATCTTCTTCACCTGAACACAGATGGTTGACCCCCCTACTTATATTAGTATTTGTCATGTGGTCATTTGTGACAACGGTAAACGAATAGCCTTGGAGTAACGTATTTAACCGGTTATTATGTGAAATATCCAAAAACACCTGAGATTAGGTGGCTAGGGACAGCAAAATCATTAAAACGAATGAGAAATGCCTTATATAACTACTTGAAAGACTTAGATGCAGATAGGAAGATGATATAAAAATGCATCTTACCGAAATAATATATGAGGCTGTGAAATGGATTCGCATGTATCGATGGCCGTTTATGAACATTGTATTGAACCTTGTTATCTGTAAGAGCCGAGGATATTCTTGACCAGCTAAGAGCGTATCATCTTCTGAAGAACGATCCTGATTCATGAAGCTGGTTATTCCTCGTCATTTGAACATCGTTTATATTTATAATTTTATTCTATGAAGCAAAAGACGGCAAATAATTTTATAGACATTTTAAAGACGACATTTTGCTGTAAGCATGACTAGTGTTCGAGCCTTGTACACTGCTGTAGGCTTACCCACCAGTGATACAGACTGCCTCTTTACATCGGACTCAACCAATCAATACCTCTCTCTCTGTCACTGTTTTCACGTGATAACAAAAACACGCCGATCTGTCGAAACGTTTTTTTAAATGTATTTAAAGGCGAACGTTTTTCAAAACACTATCCAAGCTCAATATGTTTCAATAAGGGAATATGAAAATAATTCCTGTAGGAATTAAGAGTGAGTGTCCTAATTATGCAGGTCACACTCCTGCGAAATTGTGCCGAAGAATATGGATTTACCTCGTAAATTATTTATCCTTTTGGAGGGGGGGGGGGCTTCTTAACAATGAACAAACTTTGTCATTTACCTAAAACGTTGTACGCAGTAAGGAAGATTTATCACTTTTAAATGTACTTCAAAATTCAGAAAAGGCTTCTTACAAATATTAATCTGTTCATTATCTTCCCCTCAATGCAGAATGATCTCCAGAAATGTATTCGTTCTCTTGAGCATAGTTATTCTTGTGACCATCCACACACTAAATGTGGAATCGCAAATGAGACACGTTTATAACCCTAATACAAGAACAGTACTGGGAGCGTAGTTAAGATCTTGGTTCTAAATAGGGAGGCAGACATTCGAGTTTTCTTCTTGTTCGTTCTATCGTACCCTGGTGTCTGATACAGTAGGCCCTAATGCAGTGCGCAGCTCTGTAAGGATTCTTGTGGAAGCATATAAAAAGGAGAGAAGAAAATTTTGTAGGTATTGAGTGCGCAGGGAAACTAATACCAATTTTCTTTTTATCTTCACATGGTAGTGAAGAAAGTGGAGCTTCATTCTCAATTACGTAGAAACACGGACTGTATCCATTCCATTTGAAAACCTGCCTAGCTCATTCTTGTCTATTGTGAGGCTTCAAAACTAGACTACACTTCCGGGATTCCTTTGTCATTTCTTCTTCTTCTTCTTCTTCTTCTTCTTCTTCTTCCTCTATCACTTGTTTTACTCATTTAGTATCTCCAGGCTAAATGGCAGTGAGTGCTTTCAAGCTATGACTTGGTCGAATGAAGTCAAATCTTTCCCTCACTGTCCCTTTGTCTCCCGTTCCTTTGCTCCTTTGCCTGCATTTTAGTCCCCCCCTCCCCCCACCTAAAAAATCTTGAATCCACGAGTCTGCTACAAGCATCTCATACGTAGGTCTTTGTTTTCTTGGTGTCTCCTATCATTTCTTGTGTGTGGGCTGTTTTCACTTCAAATTTCTCTGGACGCCATCCGCAAACCTGTCAGATAGGCGTGTCGCTTCGTTGTTATTTCCTGTCACAGTCTTTCTCTTCTTACCCTCCCTTCCACCCTCTTTTTTTTTTTACACCATTCCCAATATACGCTATATGTCCAACTTTCATACACACATTCTCCCCTTCCCTTCTTTCTAAAAGCCCATCGCGTACTGGCATTTCGTTCAATAAACCGTATGTCTCTACTGCTGCCAGTATTGTTTTCATTTGTCTGGTTGTGTACATTTCGTGCCTACACGACATTATGAGCCACAGAGCCTTCAATTTGACAAGTTCTACTTTGCGGCTGTGAAGGTAGGAAAATTCTACATAATTACATAGAAACACTTCCATAATTTTGAAGTGGCTTTGCGCCCAATGCAAGTATTCAGTTTGTTGAATACGTTACATCTGCAGAATGCTGTAGTGATCGTCGTATTCTGGAAGATGTGAAGTCCTGTGCCTGAACACCACTGGACGTAAGCGGAAAAGGCAATTTTTTCTACTCTACGCATAGTTAATTCATTATGTCGATTAATTAGCACTAGATTAATGAATTTTTATCGTTATTGTAGTTAACTTATGTGGAAAAAGAACCAGTTTTTGAGAGTTTTGGATTGTGGCTTCGAATTCTTGAGCTGCTGTGTTCATAAGTCAAACCTGAACAGAGCAATCTTTAAAATTTTCGCAGTTTTCTCCAAGTCCCTCTACTCAGGTTCAAGAAAGTAACACAAAGTAGGCGGAGAAAGCTTACCTACAAAACCATTACATTCTGTTGTTTATCAGTCACCCTTTAATTCAACGCTATATAATCTACTATATTGAGTAGGTCGTTAGAAACCCCAAAACAGTAAATGGATAAATCAGTACGAGGGAAAAGCTTGTTAAGTCGTGACTTAAATAGGCTTGATAACGAGTCGTTGGGCAGAGAAATGTTTCCTAGGGGCCCACTGTATGAGGTTTTAATTTATCCGTTTTCTTAACGCTTTGTATTCAGAAAATCAAGCCAGTTTCACCTCTAATCTCTAAGCAGTCAGTCCGTGACTGGGAAAAAGTGAATTTACTGTCAATTCACTTTTGTTATGTTTGTGCATAACACATGAAGTAACGATCTGAGATAGCGTAATTGTTGCAGTGATGAGGCTACTGGTTTCGATTTCCGGCAGGAGCAAGAGATTTCTTTTTCTTCAAAATGTCCAGACCGGCTCTGGAGCCCAGTCACCCTTCTGTCCAATCGGTGCCAAGTACGCTTTCCCAGTCATTAAAGTGGCCTCTTGATTTAAGTGACGATACACATTCATCTGCTGCCGGGTTTAAGGATGAGTGGATCTGCACATCCATTCGCCCAGATGCCTTGAGGGTGCTAACAAGGAAGTCCTCACATCCCACTGACCCACTTAAGCACTGTTGTTAACAATAATCACGTGTTATGTGCACTGTAACATTAAAGAAATGTGCATCTCACCGCACACTGTGTTTGTTATTTTGACTGTTTCTCGGAATGAACATTATTAACTGAATTGTTTTGTAACTTAGCCGCAGTCTGTTTACTCTGCGGTAGGAACTGAAATGTTGTGTTTCCCTGTGGCCGTGCGGTCTAAGGCGCAGTTCTGCTGCCGCTCGCTTGCTGGGATTGTGTGTTTGAATCCCACCGGAGGCGTGGATATTTGTCTGTTGTGTGTTGTGTGATGTCCGGCATAGGTCTCTGCTTCGGGCTGATCACTCCTCCAGGGGAGTCCAAACGAGCTTTTAGTGCCTGAGTGTGATCGTGAAGCCTCGATAATGAGGAGGCCCTGACCTACTAGGAGCTGTTGTGCCATGGAAAGAAGAATTATACTACGAATTTTATTCTTTATTTAGTGAATACCACCTGCATTTTTTAACTGTATATCCATAACACTTGCGAAACACACGAGGTTAATGAATGAAAACGTCATGAGCTACAGTCCAGTTGAAAGACGGTAGGCAGTTTATAAGCATCATTTGATAACCCCTAAACATGTTGGTGAGGTTGTGCCCTGTCTTATACAAGTGAGTTGGATTTATCTTCCTCTTCTTGTGTTTTAGCTTGGTGTAACAGCTTATTTTTTTCGGATTGGTGTTAAATCTAAACACTCGAGTCTCATAAATAGACCCTCAATTTGCGTTCAAATCCAGGATAAGAGTTGTTTTATTAAGTGGACGGTTATTACGTGTACTGAGCTGAGGAACACGTGGAAACAGATAATTTGCAGTAATTGGTTAAAAAATCACACATTTTGTTTACTCGAAATGTTGCAATTAAACTGCGCACATTTACCAACACGCGATTTGAAATCACTGCTTCCAGCGGTGGCTTTGGTTGTAATCTAACCTCGTTTTGTGTTTCTTTTTAGTCTTTCAAATATATAAAGGGATAGGCCTAAACAACTTCTGAAATTTCGATGCCCGTACAATATCTTATTTTCTGAGTTCCTTCGAAATGTTTGCGCGTTTTTTCCATGAGGTACCAAGTTCGTGATTTTAGATTATTCCTACTTTATTTACTTGCCTCTAGTTCTGCAGTAAGAAGTAATACACGATTTAACAGAAAGTGAAAGACCGGAAATGCATATCGGTACAAGGTTTAGCTCATTAATTACAGGAAGACATTTTAGATGTCAGTGTTAATAAACTGGCTTTTGCTTCGTCTTGAACAGAATTCCCTACAAATGCCACTCAAGTAGTAGAATTTATACGAGATCGTTATTTTATCCGACGATTATTGGTTGCCACTTCCTGTCATCTCCTTTATGTAGTAATGTGGCACACTTATTTGGCCAGCGACACGCGTGGCAGAATAGCGGGAAGTGAAAAACAGCAGTTGTCGGATGAAATAAGTAATCTGTAATTTGCCTAATACAGTTGACTGTATTTTCGAAAGCTTCTGCACCAGATGATCCGACTCCTTGAGAGATGAATGATGATAATAATGATAACAGATTGTTTCATTCTCTCTCCGTCTGTGTGTCTTGCTGTCCTTTGTTCTGACAGGGATTGAATTCATATCCATACATATATACACGATTCTCAGAGTATCTAATGTCATACTCAAGCCTCTTCCGTGGGGACCTGTAGTCTGTATGTCCTCTGCAGGTGGTGCCTGTTTGATAGAAACTGCATTTTGTGAAGAATTAAATTGTGAATAAATTAATTTGTTACTTTAATGAACACAGATCAGAGTTATGAAGTAACGAAGAGAGACAGAGAAGGTATGGTGGAAAGAAAGAGAGGGGGCAAGGGGTCAAGGCACGAGAAAAATAATTTTTGTTTATTTTAAAAGTGCCTTCCCCAGTGTGAATATAATGCAACAGAATATTATACTTTCTTTGCTTTGCTTTGCTTTGACGCGTGAAATAAGGTCGCGTGTTTCGCCTTGCGCAATTCAAATTACGGGCTTTATGAGGATTTCTCAGAACATTTGAGAGGTGTACTCACTTTGAAGTACACACGTACTGTCTAGATGCTTTCTTTACGATGTAGCTTGTGCCATTGCCCCGATGTTCGCATTCCCAGATGTATTATTACTCTGTCTATGCCAAGCGTGTCACACGATCGCAAAACATTTAAGACTATAAACGAATACAAATAGTTTCCAATTTAAATGTTTACATTTTAAATACGCATACACGTCTTTAAATTAGTGAAAAATTGAAACTGGCAGAGGCTTGGCTAGGGTGGCGCAAGTGGTGCGGGTGCGCCTTAGCAGCAGAGTACAAGGCGCAACAAAATGAATATTTTAAGTAACAAAAATTGATTTCATTTGCTCAAAAAATTTTAAGTTTCTGGGACAAATGGAAGAAAATTTGATTAATAATTGTGATTTTTTTTTAACGTACGTAATTTTTGTCAGGGGGCGGCTATTATTATTTCTCGGCCCTGACGTCAAAAAACCAATCTACGCCACTGGAACCTGACCTGCATGTATTGCTTACCATAACAAGTCACATTTAATATGATGCATGATGTACGAACATTGTTGAATGTATATTCAAGCATAGATATTTGATACTTCACCTCCCGTTGCAATTTTAATCTCCCTAAAATGCCTCAGCTACACTGAAATGGCCTGGAGAATTGTGGATGTGAAATGATAAGTACCCATATTTCCGTGATCAGTGTATCTTTTGCTGTTATTAAACACTTAATTACTAATACACGGAATATTCAACAGTTCGGCCTTCCAGACGTGTAGAAGGACTGTTTGTTTATAAGAACCTGCACGCTATAATAAACACTCCATTCCCCACTAAATAGCTTATTTTGATACTTAATGTTTATTCGGGATAATTTGTATGAAATTTCAAAATTATTTTAACCCCTTTTGTAGAGTATATTCTATTCAAGCCTTAAGGTGAGAGTCATTGCTAGTATATACCATGGCTCTTCACAAAAGCATTCCAGTTTGTTTGTATTAATTCCTTAAAATCTCCTTATGAAACTATATCCTTTCCGTCGCTAAGTTTCTTCACAGTAAATACATTGTACAGGATCTTCCTCGCACTTCTTCTTTCTCTTCTTGTTTTTTTTTAAAATTTGTCGGTTATGAAATTAATCCTGATATTCGTTTAGGCCCATATTTGCTATCTTGTAAATCTGATATGGAAAGTTTACTAATAACCTATGTACCGTACTATAGAAACTTTGCTAGCATGTATCCTGTATTAAACTCAGAGACAAAGAAGCTGTTTACCTTCCCTTACCGTAAACGAAAGTCGTTGATAACAGGATAATATTCAGCGTCTTATACAAACATGTTCCATTTGTAAAGATCCTGTGTTTCAACTTCTAAACAGCTGCCTATCTGTCTGTCAGTCTCTGTACTGCTAACATGAGCGCCGCCCTAAGCATGAGGAAAAGCATTATGAAATCCTATGCTGGTGTTTTATAGCTCGTCTGAATGCAACATTTTCGTCGTTCCATTAATACCTTCATTAGGATCTTTGTCAGTTCCTGGAGGGGAATAATTTAACATGGTTGGTGACAGTTTCTTGCGATATTTGGTTCCCCGAACAGGTTACCACCTTTCCGCAGGGCCGAAGCTTTGTTGGGTTTGCCAATTTTAGCCTCTGCTCGAGAATTTCGTTACTGGAGAAACAGCGGAGACCTAGGGTGGTGCTGTGATCCGTGAAACGAGGCTGACGACTGTCCCCATACGATGGACTTTGATGATGATGATGTTGGTTGTAGACTCTCCCATAAAAAAAACAGTTTTAAACAACCGTAATTAGGTTTTCGATCTCCGTAAAAACAGCACCACAAAACTCTCCTGCGTTGAAACGCGTCTGATTTTGTAACATAAGTGACAGAGTTAGGGAATTGGACTAGGTCAGTGTTTAGTACCCTTCCATCTCCAGTTCCAGACATTGCCTAGGAATATGCTGCAGTACTGTATACCCTTTGGCTGTACCGAGTTCCTTGATGTGTTTGAGGGGCTCGGATCTCTGCCGCCTGCACCAGAGCAGCATACCAAGCTTGCTTGCCCTGAAATAACTACTGCTGCTACTCCTTGATTTATCTGGGCGCTGCGGTTTGTATTGACCCATGTTAAACACACTTGGGGAGGCTCAGCGAGGAGGACCTGTTCCTTTCTCAACCCTTCCGGCAGTAGTAGAAATGATCTCTAATCCACCCACTCGGCCAAGTCAAACCTACACTTCTCCTTATGCTATTTGATTTATGCAGCCAACAGATTGTACTAATGCGTAGCCAACTTGAACTTACATGAGCATGGTGCTGAGTTATTCCTTAATTTGTTACTTTTCAACCAACACCATCTCCTTCACTTAGCTAAACCGGATTGGAAGGGAGAGATGTGAGGTTCTTACTGTTTCCACTGTTAGAATTACAGTAGCCTGGAATGTGACTTCGTGTAGTTTAGACTGGAAAGTATCAACTTTTCGGAAAAAGAAGGTGGTTGTACCCTTAAGATAGGAGGACGCGGGTTCGTTCAAAATGTTGAAACTTACTAGACTATAAAAAGTCACTTACGCGAGGACCGTATTCTAGATGAGAGGAGTATTGTAGATATTCAAAACAAAAAGGGGTGCTCGGTGTACCCTGTTATCAGATATTCGAAGCCGAAAAACATTTGTAAAAAATTTTTAAACCAGTGAATTTTAATCACGCGATTATTTATAATTTACAGAGAGGATGTGTTGAGGTAAAATACTGAAAATATTTAGACTTTCTAAAATGTATAATGCATGCCCTTAAAGTTTGTTGTTAATGATTTATGTATGCCATTTGCTTATGACAATTTTTTCGTGGTATTTTTATTATGTAGTTTATCGTAATGTCATTGTAATAACAATGCATAGCAAACAAGAGGTCCTCAGCACAGTGTGTTTGCAGTATTCGATACTAAATTGAACAGTGGGTAACCTGTGGAAAACAGAAGAATTTATCTAAAGAGAAAAAGGAGGATAATACAAGGAAAGGATTAAAAATGTGTCCTCAGAACGGAAACCAGTACAACAATAACTAAACCATGAACAAGAAAATCAACAATACAACAGCAATAAAACCAGTGAAATAACAAACACAAAAATAAAAATAGAAACAAGTACAATAACAACAACAGAAACAGCAACAACAACATCATCAACAACAACAACAACAACAAATGTTATGGAGTCAAGTCGTTACTTGGAGACTGAATTCTGCGAAGCCAACTAAGGCATTCTGCATATTCTGTGAAACAGCAAGGTAACTATTTTGTTGAAAAGTTAACGCCATTGGACTCTGTGATAAGAGAGAATTAATGACAGTGTAGCACAACGAATGTTCACGTTTCTTTCGATAAATGTGTAATAAGTAAGCTGGTTTTGATTAAATCAGACACCACGATTACAAAAATGGAAATCAGCATTTCTAGCACATAGGACACAGATCGGTATTATAGTCTGTTGTCTTGTCTATAAGACATATTAACATAACATAACATGCCTCTTACTACGCAACTTACAATCCTGTCGTTATGTGGTAAAAACAGTACTTTGTACATTAATATAGTATCGTCAGCTCAAAGTCTCGTATGATACACACCTGTACACTTAAGACCCAAAATGTTTGATGAGCGGCGTTTATAGTTTAAAGATACGCATGAGAAGTTGCCATTACAGATTTCTTTAAAGCTGTGTCATAATTCGGAATGTTTGCCTCGAAACTTGGAAGTAGCATGTCGGAATTAATTTTAAAAAATTGTTTTCTTTTGTGGTACCATAATTTAGTTTGCTTGCGGTATATTATTATTATTATTGTGATGGTGGTGGTAGTGGTGATGGTGTTGGTGGTGGTGGTAGTAGTAGTAGTAGTAGTAGTAGTAGCAGTAGTAGTAGCAGTAGCAGTAGTAGTAGTAGTAGTAGTAGTAGTAGTAGTAGTGGTGGTGGTAGAACAGCCGGCGGAGACGGACATTTCCGTGCATAATTCGGAAGCTTGCGAAGGTAAAGCTTACAGTGGAAACAACAAACCCGAGTGTCAACAGGAGTAGGATGGTGTTTTGTGTGTGTGCTGTTCAGTGTCAGCATTATTTCCAGGGCCTTCAAGTTAAGGGCAGTATGAAACAGGTGGCGCTATGAAGCCTGTGGTGGGCCGTAATGGAGTAAGCACATGGCTGAAACACAACAGAGAAGTAGCAGCCTATTAATTCGTTAGCAAGAGTTGACGCTAATGAACGTAGGAAGTTGAACAATGAACAACAGAAGGCTTTTCGGATTATGGCGTGGAGATGATGGCAGTTTGAGGGTGGTCATAGGCATCATTGTTCGTCTGTCAGTTTCTTAAACGTTTTGATATTAATTGATAGCTTACGCTGACATTGGACCCGAATTTAACCTGTCCCAGTTAGAACTGTGAACGAAACACTTTCACAGTATGACTTTTCTCTGATAGACATAATGTAGGTTTGCAACAGAATTTCTTTGTATTTAATCACAGGTTTAGTAAGGTTTAAACTTACGGAGATTTATAATTCGATTGGGAGTAACGGTTACTTTCATACTTAGTTTCTGTTTTAACTATTCCCAAAAAATGAAAGAAATTCGTTTTTCCTAAAGTCAGTTTGGATACAGGAGATTTACCTTTTGAACTGTGCATTAAATTTGCTGAAACACTGGCTGTAAAATAGGAACTGAAAATAAATTAGTCTGGACTATAAGAGTGATCAGCATACATAATATTTGACTTTCCTAGTTGGATTCATGTTGTGGTGCCTAGATTATGGCGTCCTGTAGTCTGATAAGCGGTTGCCAAGATGTAGAAGAGATATTCTGCCTCCCTCTTCAGAATAGATCTCATAAACTGTTGTAAGATATCTACTCTCTCTAATCACACATGTCCAAATGATATAAATAGTCACATATGTCTCCGAATTGAAGGTGGCTTTGAGAAGACATAGAAGAGAAAATCTAATTGCTTTTAAGGTTTATTAAAACACTGTACAATTTTAATTTATTTCTCAATCTTTTAGTTCTCGTTCCACTAAACGTACGTAGTGATTATTCCAGTGCCTTGAAGTCACGACTCTTATTTGGGTGGAGGAGGAATTCTTTAGCCCAATAACTGCTCTTTCAAATGAAGAATTTACATGTTCTATTTTGATACATCCTATGCATATTTGTTCCCAAAAATATGTTTTATGATGGAGTCTTTCTTTCCTATGTGACTTCACTTTTGGTCTGAAGAAGTATATATTTCATTCGTGCGCGGTTTTCATGTTTCGATTTCAGGTCGTGAATAACATAGAAAGTTCAATGTTTTGAGAAATTGAGATTTTATTGTAAAAGCATTTCTGGATTATTGTGTGATGATTGTCTTGCACAACATTCCATTTTTAATGGTTTAAGAAGTGTGGTAAAGGTTGCAGTACTCGAGTGATGTGTGTAAAAATTTATGGATGCTGTAGGAGCGGTGAGGCCCAGTTTTATGTTAGCACCGAATGTCAGAGAAGGTATCAATTGTTCATTCAAATAAATGTCCAAGATTTAATCAATGCGAGGACGCTACTTAGCAGCCGATTTCTTATAATATACTTCCAGATTACTTTCCAAATATTAGGGTGTCTTAAAATGTAAATACACAAATATATGGCATATCCAAATAAATTAAACGCGATTATCGATTTTTCCGTTTCTTCGTTTTGTTAGGTAAAGGATATTTTTTTTTTATTTTCATTATCCAAGTGTAGATATAAATGATAGCGTTCAAAATTAATCAAGACGCGAATTTCTCGGCTTTCTACTTATTTAATCTCGCACATATTACAATATCCTGCTTGATAGGCGTAATCTCATTTTCTACTCTTCACAGAAGGACAGCCCATGTGACATATCAGTACAGGTTACTGAACAAAACGTTAAAAGCAGACAATAACCTGAATATGCGTTTGTTTTAAAGTTTTTACTTGCATTTTAAATAATTCGTTTTCTGTCCATCCCTACTAGAAAAATCATAACCTTCGCTATTTCCGGTGATATAATGACCGAATTTTCGCAATATTAATGTAAGTTGGGACACCGGAGTGAGGCATATATATATATGTGTGTGTGTGTGTGTGTGTGTGTGTATTTCTGTGTTATCTTCTCCTTTATAATCTTTTCTTAGTTCTTTCTTCCAATCTTAATCAACCGTCATAAGGAGATAACCATAACTCGGAAAGTGTATGTACTCCAAGAGGAACATAAAGAGTGATCTAATTAAAACATGATACCACGTAAATAACTCATATATTTGTATTCATAGTAAGCTCATACACACACACATATGTTCAAACGGGAATCATAGAATAGAAATGTCCCATTAAATACACCCCGTTATTTCCTATAAAACGGTCGTACAAAGTTTTCAACCGTACATTTATCGGTAGTATAGGCTACAGTCTACACAACTGAAGAATATGTGGTTGGGTGGATCTCCTGCAGACGCAGATGTTTGATCGCAAAACGTGCGGAGCGGTTGGATCGTGAATTTCACTACTTGCTGAATGTACTGTACAGTACACCATACACTATATGTGTAAATGAATAAATAAAGGGATGCTTATTGTTATGTCACATCACGTGTTTCTGGTCAGGTTGGTGTCGTCCTTTCGGTAGTTTTCGACAAGTTACGGCTGCGATCCCGACATTTACCAGTACCGTTCAAAATATGGAAATTCTTGTGTGCAAAGAGCGTATGAAGAGTGGACCTTCTTATTCGTATAGTAAAACCAACCAGATGCACCAATGTATCAAATTTATTTATTTTAGAAAGACACTCTACATATTTCGAACGGTCTTTCCGTCCATCATCAGAGTACAAGACTCTACATGCAGCAACAGGCATTTGTCAAACAGATACTGCTGTCTGCTTGGTAGCAGACTGTACATACAGCAGTATCTGTTTGCAAATGCCTATTGCTGCATGTACAGTCTTGTACTCTGATGACGAACGGAAAGACCGTCCGAAACATGTAGAGTGTCTTTATAAAATAAATAAATTTGATACATTGGTGCATCTGGTTGGTTTTACTACAGGAATAAAATTACGATGCAAGGCCCTATGAACGTCAAATTTGGACCTCCTTACTCTGCAAACAATGCAGTGTTTCTATGCGTACTCGGATGACTGTGACATTGTAGGAACCAACATTTCATGTTCGTATAGCCATATCCTGTCCCACTTTTTTCAAGATAATATCGCTTTAACTCATGCCCCCGAAGTACACTGGAGCTCAGCTATTACTCCCTGCGTGGCTATAATTGTAAACCTGCGGTAAACCACTGCCATGTTTAGTGTTAAATTTAAATTAGTGCTCAAATGGGATAGCTCTAACAAGTGGTAATGTTCTGTACTTCCAAGTGAGTGCTTTGTGGTTCTTGCCTTGTTTACGTGTTGCAGAAGTGCACAACCTGTAGGCCTTCGAAAGGCCACATGTGGCCTTTTGCTAGCTTCTGGTAGCTGAAGAGGAAACAGCTCAGAACACATCACTTTGGAAGCGTCTAAGGGAATTATTTCCTTAATTCCTTCTTTTAATATGTTACTTTCAGTTTATAGATAATGAACTGAAGATACTCTTATACAATGTGTATGTGTGTGTGTGTGTGTGTACAGATAGATGTAATGAGTATACGCATAGTACAAAGACTTGACCGCAGATGGAATGCAATGTAATATGGATTTGTGTAAACCCTGTACATGATGAAATACTGGATTGTGGTTATTCTGTGAAAGTGTCGTGTGGACCGTACTACAAATCTGGCTTCTACACTATTGATTAACTTACGTTAAGTGAAGAGTATCGATTATTTTGCCATGCATATTGATTGGCCTGGTGAGACATCTAGCCATCTGCTCATGAATGCTTCATGCAACTGTTTTATCTGCCTTATATCCACCTTGATGTTCTGTAAGCTTGCATAAATTCACAACCAAATAACATAGAACAATGCTGGGCAAATTTAAAAAGTACTTGCGAGACTTCAGGCTATCGCCGTGGTGCAGCTGCGATCTTCGCTCTTCTGGGTGGTTGCGCAGTGAAGCAAACCAGTGCAGCGGCCATAGAAACTGTTTGACTGAAATAACGTGCGTTGTCCGATTGGGACATTCAAGTAACTTGCCACGATCTAATTCTGAGTTCGCGCGTGTACGCGCGTGTGTGTCTGTCTGCCTACTCGTTGGCTGGCCTTAAGCGGAAAACAGTTTAAGGTTAATATGTAGTGTATTTGGGATACCAACTTCGTGAATGTCTTAAGAATGGATTCAAAGGTTAGTCAAATTTACTACTTTGATGTTATCATTTTGTTGCATCATGGGAGACGGGTTGTTCAACCCTACGTGAAACAGACCGAACCAGTAAATGGTTCTTTCTTACGTCCCTAAGGTTTGTTGCTGTCCACAGATCCCCGTAAACTTTGTCCATATAATTATGCGATTCGGAGTGCTCTTGGCGCTTTGAGACCTAGCAAGTCCAAGCGCTCGGCATCTAACCACCACCCGCTACGATGCAGTGCACTGGAGTTAGCTTTAATTGTGTTAGTTACCTTTCGGCCGCCAGTCATCTCGCCCTAACCAATTACTGCAGCCATTCATTTATCCCCTGAGCGCAATACCATGTATAATTCATGTCGACCAGTCAGAGAGTTTGTTGCAGCCATCGGGTCAAGTGAGGGGGTACTAAGCCAAGGAGATTTTAATAATACGTTCGCAAACATTTGAGAAATGACACGCTGTTCAACGATAAATAGATTTACCGGCGCTAGGTGTGTGCGTGCGTGCGTGCGTGCGTGTAGAAAGTTATTCTTCATACTTACCTTAATCATTGTGACAGAAATATTCGCTCTTGAAGAGAAAACAAATGGTGCGAGATTAGAGGTTCTCACAGCGGTGTTGTTGAAGAGACATTTCGCCTAGGATGTGAATCCGTGTTGATTGGTAAGAGGTGCCGACGTTTCGAAAAATTGTACTTTTTTCATCTTCAGGTCTGCATACTGAATAAACTTTTTCGATTGTTCTTAATACGTTCTTAATAGGTTCGAATGTTCTTTAGAGTTAATCAGTCCAAGACCCTCCTTCCGAAAACATAATGCCTTAAACGTCAGGGTCAAGCAGTCTAAAGATTTTTCTTCGAGGTCACTACGATTCTCTGAATAGTGCGTAACGATTTGGTTTATGTGCATCCAAATAAATGAATCTGTAAACGAACACTGTTACGATGCCCTGGTGTTCAGCAACCAGGAAGTTGTTGTCAAAATGTGTTGTTTTGAAGAGCTATGCAAAATTTGATCATGTTATTTATTGTCCGTCTTACACAACAATATGATGTGAAATTAAGTTATGTACAATTAATAAAGCTACATGTTTCAATCACTTGGGGTCATCTTCAGGCTTATAAAAATGAATCATACAAGGTACGTCTGAAGTACGTGGTTTACAGTGCGTTGGTTCTATAACCAACACACTGCAAACCACGGGATCCCGTAGGTAACTACTTCAGAGGTACCTTGTATGATTCATGTTTTATAAGCCTGAAGATGAACACAAGGGGTTGAAACATGTAGCTTTATTAATTGTACATAACTTAATTTCACATCATATTGTTGTGTAAGACGGACAATAAATAACATTTTTATATTAGCACAACGGGATGGAACTCCCACAATTTAAAATTTAATCATTTTTAACCTAAAGATGAAGACAACATTTTCTTCTCAAAACATCAGAAAAACGTCGAATTTTTTTCACGCTAAAAAAATTAATTGTTTAAATTGCACGAGTTTGAAAGCTCTAAATTTGGAGTACTCTAGTTTCCTGGAATTCCAGTTCCTTGGCACTAAACACTGTTCTGGCAGAAGGGTGTGAAAGTGAGGGAGTCAAGAAGCCACCATGACAGTTTATAGTCTAACTCGGAATCGAATGGAGTCGTTAACGCTGGGCGTCACGCTGATCTTGTTTAACTACGCTGCAGTCCAGTCGTTTTAGTGTCCGAAGAATGCGATTATTGACACTTGCCTGGTACCTGCTGTAGTGTTCTGTGAACACAATGTATGAGAGCGCTGTAAAGACGAAGCGGTAATATCTCGTTCCTTTCTGAAACCATGTTTAATAAGAAGAATACTAAATCGATATTTGTACCATCTTTCACGTTACCTAATTTCTCACTTAACATTAATCTTTTCCCCTAAAATATATAATACAACAACTACGTAAAAGTTTAATCACCCGCGAATGTTACACAATCTTTGGTCTAAAGATGTTGTCTGCGTTCTGTTTTCAGCCATATTCTTTTCTACGCCTAGAAAAATACTTTCTCCTATATTACTCGCAGCATTTTTGCAATTCCTTGCACCATAATTTACATCTTTGATGATTTATTTTAGGTTGAATATCATTTTTACAAATACTGTATACCCATACAACGTGACTTGATGCTATGTTGTTAAAGTGCACTATGACTCGCATGGAATGAGCTTTTGTGCGCATGTTTGTGTCTGCCGTCGGAAAAATACTTCAAATTGGAAATTGGGAATATAATGTTATTATTTTCTTTTAAAATTGAATATATTTTTATTTTATAACGGAGTGAGAAATCTTTGATATCAGTCTGTTAAAATTTAGTCTGATTATCATGAAATATTTCGTTAGCCTTCAATGACAGGATGTCGACGGGTTGTTGTTCAAGTCGTTGATGCATTGCCACAAATCGCCAGCCTGCGGGACGGTTACGTTCGACGTATGTTGACACTAGCAATTCCAGCTCCAATATAATAGATCCCAACTTCGTTTCGGTTAATTGTGTAAATGGAACCTTTTAAATTGCATCGTTGCATCATTGTGACGTTGCGAGAGATGGACAAGGTTTGTTGCATTTTAATGAGTTCCAAACGCGGTACAGAGTTCCATTTTAAATAGACCCTACCTTTAGGCTGTTTGTGAAATAGTGTCTGTTGTCAATGTACAGAGTCAGTTTGACGCTGTTTGAAAAAAAAAAACAGAGAATGTAAAATTAAAGACCTTAACAAACGAATAGTCCAACGATATTTCTGTGACGGAAGCACAAATTATGTCAGTCGCTCATTTCATAAGTGTTTTAGGGGTTTCAGGTCCGTATTAAGGATTCGTTGATGTGGAAGGGGAGAAGATTATGGACAGCCACTAACTTGGGAGCTAAATGCTTCGTGACAGAGGAATGGTAGGATGAGTTTAAAGCCGGCCAGCTTTTGGGCTGGTGCACTCCTAACTTCGTTACTTTGTTTGATGTTGGTTAGGTAAACATGGATTAGCTAACGTGTTAGCTTAAGGCGAGTTTCCTGCTCTCTCTCACTCATTCACACAAGTCCCCTCCCCTCCTCTGACATGCAAACTCCACACATACACGAGTTTGTTGCACTTAGATCTAACAGACGAATCATGTTACAGCTTCGATCCAGTAATATTGCTACCAAAGTCGTATCCCGGATTCCTGTCTGAACTTAATACTGGTACTTTGGCTTAAAATGTTGCATGGTTGTCCTCATTTAAAGCGTGAATTTCACGGACTTCGTGTCGAGATCCCTCCTTCGGTACAAACTTAGCGATACGTTCGCGGTTTGCCCTTCAAATCAGTAATTCATCATGCACTTTCTGTTTACCGTGGGATACAGCATCGTGTTGAGCGAGGCTTGACTAGTTTCGTAGTTTAATTTATCGCTTTTGATTTACTTCATTGGAAGAATGTATTGCCCCAGGCTTTATTCATGACCGTGGCTCCATGCCGGGGCATGTTGTTTAGAGGCTGACACTTTACGTAACCAAAGAATTCAAGAGGCTTGCAGGATTCGACTGAACGATCCTCATTCTTCATTAACCATATCTTTACTTAAATGGAATCGACCAGGACTAACTTATCGTTCATTATTCATGTCGGTCCTATTTTTCGGGTTGCCGAAACCCTGCACGTAAACAAATGAAGTTCTGAGGGTACCATGCATTGAATTGATATCATTTCGTCTAACAAATTAACATGTAACTCACTATAAACCGAAAGTTTCAGATTTTAAGTTTCTTAATTGAAAATTTTGAAGAACTCTATACCCCTTCTTTGTTAATCACTTACTGTGTTATTGTAAATTATGTATGAATCGGTGTAACCGTAAAGAAGTCTGTAATAAATTTACTTATAAATACGTAGATTGTCTGTTGGAGAAAAGTTCATGATCGTCAAATAATTTAGTCGTGTACAAATAACAGTAACGGGGCTTGCACGATGCTCTCAATAACGACAAAGTGTACTGCGAATGCTGATTTTGTAAACTGCAAAAATTTAGTGATGCTCAGTTTGCAACACTCTTCTACAACAGCTCACAACCTTAAAAATCTTTTTACATTAAAAATGGAGTGTTGGCTTCACTGTAACTGCAGAAGTATTTTTCGTCGCTCTTAATTTCAGACTGCATTTCAGATAGTTCTAATGTGATACTTCGTAAATGCTCTGAGGCTACGGTAGAGTCAGATATTCGCGTTTGTAAGGTTTAGTTTTATCTTATTTCTCTTACGTTTCGTCAGGCTGTTAACAGGTTGAGTGAGGGTGTCCTGCAAAGTGTGACAGAGCTGAGATTTTCTCAGCGTATGAAAATTTTGAAAGAGTTGTCGCCCTATTCTTGGTTATTAAAAAGCTTAACAATGAAACTAAAATTTTTAAAGTTACTCTATTGCTTCAGTTTCAATAGATTGAATATGCTTACGGGGATATTATGTTTAATCGCAACTTACAATCCTTTAGAATGACACCATACCAGCCTGTTGTTTTATATATGACCAGAAGTGAGCTGATCGTGACGTATTACGTCGAAGCACGTAACCACGAGTGTGTACTATAAATATACATAAGTTTTCGTTCGTTCGATGGTTATTATCGATTGCTGGTTGTAACGGTACAATTCTACATGCAATTGTGTGCTGCAACTGAATTGTGCTACCTCAGTTAAACACTTCTGCCGTAGCAACACACTAGTACTTCTCCTTAACACTTTTTTTCCAACCATCTCAGTAAGAATAATTATGTATTATCTGATATTGATCGTAATAAATTAAATACAGATAAATATATAAATAAATTTATCTCAGTAATTAACCAACTTGATGCACAAAATTTTTGTTTTACAATAAGTTTATTTCATGCCTCTACATGTTTCGAACACATCATCGCACCTATAGGTGTGATGATACCAGAGGCTGTGTAATGCAATTTTGACCTCATTATGATGAGCACATTTGTTCGAAACATGTAGAGGCATGAAATAAACTTATTGTAAAACAAAAATTTTGTGCATCAAGTTGGTAAATTACTAAGATAAATATACCGATATGCACTGTCAGCAAAACGCCAAAAAAGTATATAAATAAATGTTTCGCGAACTTAGTCGATAACATTGAGGAAGCAACGAAGGTTGAGGTTGTTCGAGAATAGGGTGCTGAGGAAGCTATTTGGGCCAAAGAGGGACGGGATAATAGAGGAGTGGAGAAAACTATTTAGTGAGAGCTTTATTAACTCTACTCACCAATTATTATTCAGATGAAGAGTTCAAGAACAGTGTGGTGGTCGGGACATGTAGCATGTATTCGGGAGAGAAGTGTATACAGGATTTTGGTAGGGAAATGAGAACACTTGAATACCTCAGTGCAGGTGGGACGGTAATATATAATGGATCTTCAAGATTTGGGGTGAGGGGGCCATGTATTGGATTGATCTGGCTCAGGATAAGGACTGGTGGCGGGCTTTTGTGAATGCGGTAATAAACCTTCGGGTTCCATAAAATGCGGGGAATTTCTTGACTAGTAGAGAAACTGTTAGCTTGTCCAGAACTCTGCTCCATGGAATTTGTTTGATATTCTGCGAGATTTGAGGTTGTCACACGCGCGTTGCTGAAGATTCAGATCTTCTGAGTTATTCCGACACTTCGAAAGGTCACCCCGTCTTCATCTTCAGGGTTAGTGATTTAAAGAATAGGAAACTGGATGACCCGAACAATTAAAGGACCGAAATCTTTCTAAACGTCGGTAGCTACTTGCCAGTTGATACGGCGTGACATCCCAAATATTTGAAATGTTCCAAGTGTTTTCTTTATAATTATTTTACAGGTAAACTTCCTGTATTGGTCTGCCATCTCTGAGTGGAATTGACAGAGTGTAACAGAGAGTTCCACAAATGTACCGTGTGGTACCAAATGTTTTTTCCGGTTCTTGTACCGGCATCTATCGCGAATCCACGTGAAAACACCACGAAGATTCTTGCCATATGTAAAACCAGCAAGGAACAGCGATCGATGGGAAGGTAAACACTTCATGCTTACAAAACTTGTGTTCCTAACGTTGTGCAAACGCTAGTAAATTGCAAAGTTTCTGTAGGCTTCTGTTAAGAGAGAATCTATTTTGTTACCTACAACTTTCGAAGCGTAACTACAAAATTGTATATCACCCCTAACGGGTATAATGATGTGCCTTTTGTCTAAGGGGAACTTCTTACACCCATTTTCAAGAAACATTTGCGGCCCCCCTGAATTATGTATCTAAACATTTGTCTGTTTCATATTTAATATGACAAAAATTTAATATTCTCTTTGAAGGGTGGGAAGCATTTTAAAAACAGGAATCACGTTTGCCTTTTCTCTAAGGTCTTCTTAGTAATTGACGAACTTAATGTGCAAATTCTTGTTTTACAAGTTTATTATACTCCTCTACATGTTTCGAGCACATAGTGATCGAAACATGTAGAGGAATGCAATAAACTTATTATAAAACAAGTATTTATGCATTAAGTTGGTCAGTTAGTAAGATTATATTGAGATACACGGTCAGTAAAACATCAAAATTTTCTGTAACGATTTTCTGTTGTTCTGCAATGTCTCAGATTTACAATCAGTTAAATTCCCAGTCAAATAGACTGAGTAAGTAATGCTAACGAAATCGTGCTTTGATTGAAGTTTCGAATCTGCTGTTCCGAGGAAAGACACAATACGAAGGTCCGTATTCTTTTCCAAGGAATTAAGACTTAAATTTAGCCTCTTTTCCTTACATAAGATTCTTCGTCGTGGGTGGGTGCGTCGAATCTTACTTTAACTACTGTTTCAATAAATTTTCTTACAGCTTACACTGTATAAGTTTTTCATGCACTGCTGCATCCTTCAGTAATCAATTTCGCACATTTAGTCGTCAGTCCAAAAAGTTTGGTTTTTTAACTCGTCGATCATGTTATAATGGCTCTACATTCTGTAGATGTCTCTGTGATAAGTAAATATTTCAGTGTGTTTTAAAACCAGAGCGTGCAACTGGTGATTGTTTTGTTCCTGCATTTTTGTTGTTCATATTTGCCTTGTTTTATGCGACGAACATGAAAGTTAAAAAGGCAAAGCTGAAGTCTGCTGAATGTCCAATTCAGCTTCTAAACTTTTGAAATCACTGCTATGTAAGAACGAAATGCACGTGAATCTAACACCACTTCACCGTGTCAAATACTTTTGAGTGGAACAGAGTATGATCCAATTCCGTGGAAGCTACCAGAGATACTTTAAGTCACTGAAGAGAGACACAAAATCCGACTTCACACACACACACACACACACACGCGCGCGCACGCGCGCGCGCATGTATGTTTGTATTCCTGAAGGAGATTTTTCTGTTGATCACCATCTATTACTTGCCATATAATGGTGTAGAACATACTTACATTTTCTCTGAGTTTTGTTGCGTGATTCAGAATAACAAAATACACTTAGAACTCCAAATCTGCATGACCCTGTAATGTCCCTATACAGACTTGCAACCATGGTGACGGAGAGTTTATACAGGTCTCCCAGTGCCCACTTAAATTATGTGAAGTGAAAATGATGACGTAACTGTCAAGAGGTTTTCGTTAAGAAGGTTTGAAAATCAATATGGCAGTGAACCGTATGACAACTTGATTCTGCCGATTTCCTCTCCTCTCGCCGTAGAAATATTGCGTTCAGTAGCATCTCATTCATTTTCATGGAAGGACGTCCTCACACTGTGTGAACATGCATCCAGCTGTTTACTTCTGGGCTTATTAGCCATCAGCCACGGGATGTATTGTTAATCGGCTTCAGGAATTAGCGAGCACAGTTCACATTGTCATTTATAAAATTGTTTCTGTTTGGGTTGGAATTCAACAAATTACTCTTTCATGGCTTTACTTACATTACATAACCTACTTCAAGCTCAACTACTGCAATTGCTTTAACATTGACTGAGTGACTGACTGACTGACCGAATGACTCAATGACTGAGTGACTAAGTGATTGACTGACTAACTAACTAACCAGCTACATTAGTACAGTCCTTCTTGAGAAGGTAACATTACAACTACTAGCCAAGAAATTTACGGCGTTTTCTTGACCCGCTTACTTTTTCCCCCTGTTCATACGAACCCGAGTCAAAGGTATATTAATCAAGTTCAGACTCTTCCATTCATTTGAATGGAGATCCATTTTATCATTACCCTCCCATATCCGCATTTATCTTCCAGATGGTTTCATTTTTTGGAGTTTTCCCGCCAAATCCCTGCATATTTTTACCCTGATAAAGTCTCCCAGCCAGCAATGTTCAGAGATACGTACATTAAAATACAGCTTTTGAATTGGATGAATTCTTTCGAAATGAATTTGGTTGTCACCAGAAGTAGAACTACAGAAAACTGAAAATTAAATTTGTTGGATATTGACAAGACTAGCAACACACTGGGCCAACATGCGTTTACAGAATTGAGAATGAGAACCTTAGGATCTGGAGAACTTCCTCTCGTATGATCTCGTTTTCTGCAACATATGATTGACATGCGGATAATAAAGCCGAGGGTTAGCCAACGTGCCACATGTTTCACACTGGAAACGTCCCTTTTAGAGGGGCTGGATGCAGTCATTGTATTGCAAATTTCACGAAATATTATAAGAAATTTGACCAAAATAAATACATTGAAACCCGGTTATAATGACATCGGTTTATGCAACACCCCGTGCATAACGTCACATAATTTGTGGTGTCAATTAATTCCTCACATTTCACCACAACATTATACTCCTCGGTTGAAACAACACTCGTTTATGACGACACAAAATATTTGGCCCTTTTCATGACGTTTTAACGAACTTCGGCTGTAAGTGTGTGTATTCAACTGATGTACGTAATAAAAGCAACGAGCAACACATGGCGAGGAAGGGGTAATCAAATTTTCTGTTCTCCTTCTTGGCCTCTCTTTCCAGTACTGTTATTATTCCCTTACGGAAATAACTGAGTTCATATTGCAGCCTTCAGAGGTGTGGCGTTTTGTAGCGCGGTAGATACGTACAGTACCAGTGTTTCGTGAGGACTTTATGACATCAAGCTGGATAAATATGGATGTTGTGAACAGCGGATATTGTATGTACTACATGCACTTTGCATTGTCACTCACCTGCCGTCAAATGAGCTGAACGCTGTGACATCTCTTTAATCTCCAGTGCCACCGAACCGCATAAATTAAATTCAACGGAAACTGGTTTAATTGTACAATTCTTGCTGCCGTCTGCTAATTACGTAGCTACGAATGGGCTGTATTTCGCTTTCTCTGATACTGCATTATAGTGCGGTATTACGTGTAATTCTTACAGTTAATAAGCACAGAACTCACACGATTAAATTTTGAAGTTTTGTTGACCGTGCATCTCAGTACATTTATCTCAGTATTTAACCAACTTGATGCACAAAATTTTTTTCACAATAAGTCTTGTTTCATGCCTCTACATGTTTCTAGCACATGTGCTCGAAACATATAGAGGCATGAAATAAAACTTATTGCGAAACAAATTTTGTGCATCAAGTTGGTAAAATACTGAGATAAATCACACGATTAAGTTCTTTCCAACCCAACGTGTTGCAGTTCCTTTCCATGGGAGCTTCATGCACATTTACGCAAACTATTCCAATGTTTTTGTCACAATAGTATTTTATTTTAGTTGCAGTTGTAAGAACATAGGTGAAGGGCGATGTTAAGCAGAGAACTGCTAGGAACATTGCATGCAGAATGTTTATGAATTACACATGTAGACAAACATTTGAAACCTCACTACTACTGACATTAAAATACATAACTTTCTTACCCCCAAAAGGCATGGGTCTCCTTATTTTATGTGCGTTAAAATACTTGTTTCTTCCTGTTGGGTAACGTACGACGTTTGGGAAACTTTCATCTTTCATATGTATAGAACAATCTCATCTTGAAAACGGAAAATGCTGGTGGTGAGGATAAAATTCTAATTCGTTACGTGGGCAGTGGATTGCATGCACTCGTACCTTCCGCGTACAGCCTAACGTGGGTTAATTTGTTTGCCTAGGCTTATGTCAGATTTGTTCGTCAGCAACGTTCGAAGGGTCTCATCGAAGCTTTGTCAACTATGCAATTCAAAAACCTCTGTCAAAACATTGGCAGCAAAACATATCAGGGCATACGTGACTGTTTTATTTAATCCATATTTGTGTTTATTGTGGTGTTGCACACCCACGTACAGGGAGAATTTACGGGCTGTTCCTAATGAAGCTAACTTGTAAGGGTAGACGTTGTCCAATTCCCAGAAACTTTAAAAAGATGATGATGGATTATACTGGCAACTGTTACTCTGCGAGGTATATATACCGACATTTTAAGTTCAATATTTACAAAGTCGACTGGTTATTTTTAATTTTTACCGTTGCACCGTGCATTTTTAAATCTAATAGTTACTTTACCAACAAATGCACTATTTATTAACTTGGCTAGAAGTTCTAAATTTACATTAAAATACACAATAATATCGCTTCTACATGTTTCGGTCATTACTGGCCATCATCAGGGAGCTTTATCTGCAACTAACTAAAGTTATATTTATGCTAAAACACTCGGTACCGAGTGTTTTAGCATAAATATAACTACCGAGGGTTGTAACATAAATATAACTTTAGTCAGGTACAGATAAAGCTCCCTGATGATGGTCATTAAAGACCGAAACATGTAGCAGTGCTATTATTGTGTATTTTAATGTAAATTTAGAAATTTTAAACAATTTAATAAGTAGTCCATTCGTTGGTGTGTGAACTGCGTAGTCGACTTGTAGTTCAGATTCAGATTTCGATTCAGAGGCCAGCTGGCTTAACCGAAAGGTTTGTGTTCTCCATGATACTTCGTACAATTAATGGCACAACACATCACATTAGACCGCATTACCCCATTCCTTCCAGATCCTTTCTAACTCCTAACTCACACATATCGGCCCATCCAATTCTACAGTGCATTGAAGCTGAGACCGTTTGTTTAAACCAACTAAGATAGCATTCAGCTGGACACGAAGGTGATAAATGTTGGTACAAAAGTACGGTCCTTCGATACGCTTTTGTGAACAGGGCACAGAAGTGGCAGGTAGTTTATTGGACAGTTGAGCGAGTATCTGATTCGTGAATTTGGTATATTATTCTCGTGGCAGACGTGTATGAAGACCTGTTGACCTGCTGAAGACCATTGGTAAATTAATGCAGATGCGTTTAGCTTTAAGAAGAAAATTTGGTAATTTTTAAAACTCTTGTACTCAAGTCATGACTGACCACAGTTACGTTATCTGCGAGGTGTGTGTGGAACTATAATTGCACTCGGGGTAATTCATTTTTGGTTTCAGTGCCACTTTAATTATGTAGCGGATGTGTTTGTTTAAAAGCTTCATTCAGTTGTTGTTCTGAAGTGTTCATTAGAAGCCAGTATATTTACCGAACCGTAACTGGGCGTTTGTTTTATTACAGTATTTGGATGTTTAATAAAGAGTGCTCGTGTTAATTGGAAAGCGGAAATTAATAGGAGTCTCGTTGTTAAATTAAATAGTTGATCTGTTTATTCGGACTGTTGTGTACCTGAAAACGCTCATTAAGCTTGCTAATTATTCGGGAAAGAATAGCAAGCCCGATAAGGGTTACTGGAAGAAGATATTAATTTTTTAAAGCTTCGGAGTCTAACTAACAAATTCGTTGCAGTAGTTTACTCTTGATGGAATAATGGTTATTCATGTAATCGAGGAATTTTCTGCATATTATGGAACATATATTTATTACCATTATCATAACAGCCTGTGAGATGTCGGTATTCTAACGCAGATATATGCAATATTCACCCATCAATCCTGTTTCTTTATAACTAGTTGTAATATGTTCTCCAATTTACATCTAAGTCTCTATACGATGTTCCTTCGCATATCTTATAGGACTTAATTTCCATGCATGTTAATCCTCCTCGCTTACGTCGGAGGCCATATTTGTTTTAGCTTTCAACCTGCAGAACCGAAGGTAGAACGCTGGGAAAATATGATTGTTATTATTATTGTTTTGAAGGAGTTGTACAAATATTTTGAAATTTGTTCGGAATACTCTCACTCCTAGGTCTAGCAGAATAAAAGAGGTGTGTCTTCTGGCAGTAGAACAGGAACAAGACTGGCGTCTTTCCCCGAACTTTGATATAAGTTTGCTTCCCCTGTATTTTCAATCGCTTGGAAGTAATTAGAACAGCGACTTCTTGGTATTTTCTAGCTTGATAACTGTTAGGTTAGTGCCTTAACCTCTTTGTTACTGAGTATTCAGAATTAGGTTTGTAACATTTGTACGACGTTTGATTTAACATTTACCTGATCACGGCTACGAGATATCCCGCCACATGCAGCTCTGTGTGGGGTAGGCTGACATTCTCGGGGACACTCTAAAAGAAATTCTTTATATTTGTGTGTATTCTGCAGTCAGTAATGTAGCAGGTACTTGTGCATTCACCATTTAAATTCGATATAGGAAACAATAAACCTGCAGATTATAAAAGATAGACAGATAAATATTAGATTGGATTTATTGATCAAAAAATAAATTTGTGTATATTTTCAAAATGAGAATTTTATGCAGTTATTTTTTCGAATATAATCAAAATAATATTATCTCCACTCAGTTAAATTACATGGTACTTTTTTTACGAAAGCATTCCTCTGGGTGAAGTGAAGTGTGACATAAAAGTAACTGCTTCCGTCGGAGTTAGTAGATTATCTGAAATATCGGCCGAGCGAATGGCTTTGAAATACAAATTGTGAACAAATTATTTGTAGTTTGAATATGTTAAGCGTAACAAGATACGGGTGCATAGAAGTGATAAGTAGTAAATAAAACATCTTTATGCGCGTTTCATATTTGTTTTGTGCTAGTAACCACATATGTTTAATTACACCTGAATTGTTTTGTGTTGTGGCAGTGGGAGCTATATTTTATATATAGGTCCGTTTGAACAGCTACGTTTCTATACATTAACTGTTTACAGGCGTGTTTTTGTTTACAGAAGGTTCCTCCATTATCCATTGAACTGAAAAAGCTTCAAGACATGTACAGTTTCAGTAATGATAATGAGTTTACATTATTTAAGCAACGTTAAAGTCCGGCTTGTGTAGAATTCTTTTGAGTAGCTGTTTCTTTTTGTAGTAAAAATGGAAGAAATAAAACTCATTTGACCTGTTACTCAGTTCGTTTTGTAGAGGTGTGCTGATTGCGAGGAGACGTAACGGTTTCATTTTTTTAGGTATCATCAATACTGGAAAACAGCAGACGTTTTCTTAGACTTAAAACTCTTTCCTATGCACGACATGACGGTATTAGGGCACCATGGTACTTACTGACTAGAAGGCTAAGCAAGGTTCAGAGAGAGATAAATTTATTTGCCCTACCAGTATTGGAATCACGATTTTTTTATCGTCCAATGCACAGCCTAATCACTACACCGACTGCGGTATCTGGGCGCTTTCCTAAGTATATATTACGAAATTAATATGTCTAACTATTCTGCCGTCTTTTACGTTAACTTTTCCACGCCTAATGTCAACTATAGTGGTCGTACCGCAACGCAGCAACAGCAATAAAACCAGTGAAATAACAAACACAAAAATAAAAATAGAAACAAGTACAATAACAACAACACAATCAACAACAACAACAACAACAACAAATGTTATGGAGTCAAGTCATTACTTGGAGACTGAATTCTGCGAAGCCAACTAAGGCATTCTGCATATTCTGTGAAACAGCAAGGTAAATATTTTGTTGAAAAGTTAACGCCATTGGACTCTGTGATAAGAGAGAATTAATGACAGTGTAGCACAACGAATGTTCACGTTTCTTTCGATAAATGTGTAAGAAGTAAGCTGGTTTTGATTAAGCTTTTGACGCCTAATATCAACTATAATGGTCGTCCTTCACCGCTAACCTCTAAAGTTGCATTTTATATATTTATTCAACAAATATAGGTACTGAATATTTTAGACATGGTATGTACTCTCCGTTTCTTGCTCTTCAAAATGCAGTTTGTTTCATAATTCTAACGTATTTGTTTCTTGTATTATTCACATTTTATATACAGGGTGTGCTAAAATTAAAAAAATAATTCCGGCGCTAAAAGGTTAAAATTTGTTGAAATTCCATCAATTATACAATCATAAATTAACACGTTGTTAATACTTAACATAAGTTGTTGTAAATTACAAAAAATGATTACACAAAATGTCTTAGGGGGCTGTTCGGACAAATATTTGAGCCAAGTGCCTGAATGTCGTCGGTCATTTTCTGGAACAAATCTGTAGCACTAATGTTAAGGCGTCCGATACCGACTAGCCATTAGAGGTTTCTGCCCGGTCAGCTATTGTCTGAGTTGAATATAACAGCGCCCCATTTGTTAATCCTGCACCAGTTCCCTGTTATATTGTCGTCTGCACTTCTGCTCTGAATATTGTAACACTAAATAATTTTGGAAATTTATAAGCTCCTTTGCTTCATAATGGTCAGTGGACGGTCTTCCAGGGTATTATGTTTCCTCACTTAATTATCGTGAAATGGATGAACTTGCTCATTTTATTGTCGAAAAAACTAGAAACCACATTTAATTTCTTCATAATTGCTCTGAAAATAAATCACAGTTGTTCGTAAAGGCTTCGTTTTTTGAATTAGCTATTCTGTAATAATCTCATGTCGTAAAGCTGTTTTGTAGAACATGTAAGATAAAACTTTTTGTAGGGCGCACTGCAATCCTGGGTACTGTGACCAAACCCACAGACAGTTCTAACCTAACATTTGGTACGACTTATCATTGCATTGAAAATTAATGTCGGCGTTTGTAGTGCTTCCATTTTGTTTTTTCTAACTTCCGGATAATTATCAGATTATAATTAAAAATGGTCAGCTATTCCGCAAACCCATCATCCATATAATCCTCGTACACATCCCCATATTGTAAAAATAAAATCCACGGCTTATTTAATCTGTTCAGCTTTGTTGTGGGTTTACTCAATCCAGAAATGAGAATTAACGGATTGTGCGCTCTAAAACGTAATAAATTAATGAATATTATAAATCCGATTGTGTCTGACTGACCTAATTTAGTCTTGAAATATCTGAATATATTTCAAGTCTTACTCACACAGTATTGTTATCCATCCTTTGAACAGCTTACAACCGCTCAGCTGTACAAGAAGCCCCACGTCCTTGGCCACTTAACAACCGCTCGGCTACACAAAAAACCCACGTTCTTGGCACACTTAATAACCGCTCATCTGTATAATAAACCTTACCTTTTCGCACACTTAACAACCGCTCGGCTGTACAAGAAACCCCACGTCCTTGGCCACTTATCAACCACTCAGTTATACAAGAAACTCCACTCCTCGTATGGAAGTTATCCGCATAGTATCTGCCTTATATCTCTGTTACGGGCCGGAAAAGTCCAACTTCCACATTTACGGACTATATCTTTAATCTCCTTTTTAATATTACTACCTCATCTACACTAGAAGCCGAGTTTGTGTAGTCGGTATAGTGAGTATGCTACAGGGTGCACGTCCGAGCAATTTTGGTGCAATTTTACATAGCGGTAAGAATAAGAATTATTGTCGTCACTGAAAGGTCCTGACCATTCTGCAGCCCACCTAGCCTCCTATACGGTAGGTAACTGGGACTTTTCCTTGGGGTTGAAGAGGCCGAAATGAAAGGCTAACCACTCATCACCACCTACTGAAGAGGATGAAAATAAGTGAAGCTGTACGTCTGTGTTTCCCAAATGCCTGTATGAAGTGCAGAGGGACAAATTAAATTTTACCTTTTGCCCATCTATGTCGGGGTTTTACAAGAACTTTCTTTACGTTAGGTTTTTTAGCCACGTTTGGGATCCGTTTATGAAGAATATATAGACATTTTGATTTTGTTTGCATATGGCTTCCCTGAGTAATTCGTATTTGTTTAAATTAGTCAATAAGCACAGACTGTCATTCCAAAACCTCATCGCATTTAACCCTCTCTTTCAATAATTGCAGATTTTTGGGCTTAGGAAATATTAGCGTCCCATCTGAATCCAGGAAAATCTTGCGATAAACTTTCATCACAAATCTGAGTTGATCCTGTGCATAAAAGTAAATAAAATAACTGACGCGAAGCTGAATGTCATGGTATTAGGGTGAATTACTTTGTGTACCAGGAGTACCAAGACGATGACTGCTTGAAAGTAACTGTGAGGTTATGTCTTATTATGACTGTTTTAGTTCTCCTGTCTTCTTTTTTAATGAAGTAATTACTTTATGTATAAAGTTAATTGTCCTAATGGGATTGTGGAACTGCCTGGCATTTGCACTTATTTTTGTTCACACAAAACTTTATTCAACCTACTTCGTTGAAACAAGACTTGACCTACATTTCTTGTCAGCCTCAAAGTCCCTTACATAACACAGTCACAATTTGACATGTTATAAAATACACAGACACACAGACATAACCACAAGAACACGAAACCAAAACCCGTGGGGGGAAGACATAAAAAAAGTCCAAGTTAAGCGTGAGTAAAGATTCTTATAATAAAACCAACGAGATGCACTAATTTCTTAAATTTATTTTAGGAATAGAACTCTACATGTTTCGGACAGTTTCTCCGTCCATCATCAGGAGTCTAGCACTGTATATACAGCAATAGGTATCTGTCATACAGGTTATACTGACTGCTTGCTAGCGGGATCAGGATGCAACTCATCCTGATCCCGCTAGCGAGCAGACAGTATAACCTGT
>Ga0123352_10000640_pt1 | contig 42942 bp, 24 predicted proteins | sample TergutLab28metaG_FD_89700 | JGI IMG/M metagenome (GOLD analysis project Ga0123352, IMG submission 89700) | Labiotermes labralis P1 segment gut microbial communities from Petit-Saut dam, French Guiana - Lab288 P1 | ecosystem: Host-associated > Arthropoda: Insects > Digestive system > Gut ... | reverse complement strand
ATTTTGAAGAGAAAAAAACGGAGATTATACACCATGTTTAAAATATTCAGTACCTATATTTGTTGAATAAATATATGAAATGCAACTTTAGAGGTTAGCGGTGCGGTACGACCACTATAGTTGACATTAGGCGTCAAAAGGTTAAATTGCACAGATACGCCTTCTATCTGTTTTCTCATTAACAAATAATCGGTTCATAATTAATTAAATGCACACAGAGGCAGCATAGACTTAACAAACGTTGTCACCATCAATTTTAAAGTCGTCTGACCGAAAAGGAATTCACTGTCTCAGGTTTTATTTAGTTTAGCCCTCCTGTGAATTTATTCCTCTATTATTGCTACAAGTGTTTTCATACAGAAAAACTCTGGAAATTAAGAACTTTCAATCACATCATTAATCAACATTACCGTGATCCCACTAGTATTAGGCCTTATTAGCGTGGAACGTTCCCCATTTTGTAGACGAGTCTAAAAATTCTTCCTCTGGAATGACGTTTTTAAAATGTTTCCTGAAACCTCATAATGGTCTATCCTTTCAACGTAATGTATCCAATTTATTACATCAGCTTGTGGGCTCATAACATTTCCATTAAATCGGAACTCTGTAATACTGAAATTCCGACACCTTTTTTTTTACCATGGGTGCCCGTTTTAGGAAATGAATTTCACCTGAAGCTAGTCACATTTAGTCGGTTAATTTACCTAACTCTCAGCTGCAATATGACAATCAAATAAGTTTTTCAATCCTTATCCTCGTATAAGTAAAAACTATCGAAATCGTATTTAGGATATTCAGAACTTTTAAGTAATACATAGCTTCTGCATTAAGGTTTTAATTCTTCATGAATTGTTACACACTAGAAATAAAACTATTAACGTATTTCACTATTTCAATAATATGAACGCTAATACAAGGGCAGATGAAAAACCGGGCCACAACTGTCTATTGTAATCCAACATAACATTACAATACTATTAGCGATACATATTAGCCATTCATACAACGTACTTTCATGTATTAATAAAGAAAAATATAAACATGGAAACAGACCGAAATACACATCAGAATTCCTTTTTCCTTTTATTTTAAATTTAAATCCATGTAACTATAAGAAGTAATATTTTTCTAAATTGATACTGAGGCTATCACAGCCTACAGTCCTGCATTTTTACATGCATTGTAATTGAGTTCTGCTTCCAATATTGCTACACCTCACTCAACTTTTTCCGCCACAGACACAGGAAAGTGTTCTTTACTCATCATAAAGTCATATCGGCGTGGTCAATCTGCTTTTGTTGTAATACTCAGAAAACTTGATCGATAATTAGAGCGGAAATAACGAGAAACTACTTTAACGTGATTTATTCGATATAGGATGGTGGAATCCTATTAAGGTTAAAGACATTACAATCCTTATAGCGGGTATCATACATTCATTTTGAATAAAGTATAGCTGTTAAGTAAAAGTGGTTTTAAATTATGTACATCAACTCATACCAAACTCTCCTAAGTTTCATGCAGTCAGTAACCTGACAAATGCACAATACAAATACTCTATTTTGTAGCTTGTGCAATATTCCCTCAAGTTATTTCCTGAAAGGAGGTTTGGAGAAGACCTTATGACAGCCAATTTAACTCACGAATTTTTTTATCTCATTTGGAAGGCAAAATCAACTTTTAAACTTGAATACTTACATAAATTTGAGAGATTATTTTATTTACTTCTAAATTGGGATATTTGAGGTTCTCGCAGCGGCGCTTCTGAAAATCTAGGTCTTCTGAGAAGTTATACTTTGTTGACTGGTCACCGACATTTGTATGAATCGTTATCTTCGAGGTCAACGATAAAGGAATTACGATCCTTCGAAACTCCGAGAATCATTTATGGTCTACATAGCGCAATACACGTGAATATTCTGTGCAAATTATGATAACACTAAATTTTAAATGTTTAGTAACGATGGATCAGCAACTTTATGCTAAAGAAACAAAATGTAGAATACGTATATGTTGTTAGCATGTAGGTCTTCACACTTCCAAACGATATTTATTTAACGTTCTTCAGCAACACAGCTGTGAGAACTTGAAATCTTCCAAAAACTTATTTTGTAGTTATTTTTTGCTCCTTAAAAGTTTGCCAACATGCAATGTTGCAAGGCGCATTACAGAATGGTGCTGCAATTTTAGACAGTCTGGAAACCCGCACGACCCAGTTGTTGGTAATATTAATAACTGAATGCCAAGCACACCGCTGAGCTGACCTTCACTGGTGACAGCTTCATGCCGACTTTAATAAAAATATATAAATTATTTAATTTAATGCCTCCAGTTCGAGGAAAATTTAACGGCCCCATTTGTACTTCGTGTGTTCTCGGATTTTATTTTTCATTACAGAATACTACGGCGAAAAATTCTTATATCGATACTGGAAGAACGATAACAAGCAGATTAAAAACGAAGAAATAAGTAGAACACTGCCAATTTAAAAACTCTTATCCACTCAATGATTGTTACGTTGAACTAATGACAACAAGAACAAGGAGCTCAAGAAGATATACGTCAGAGTTATATACGCCTGCTCTAAGAAGGAAAAAGAAGAAGCAGGAATGGCAGGAAAGAAACTTTTACCTTCTGCACCCCAAAGTGGGCTTCAAACACTCAGTCCACTATTACGAAACATGACTTTACCACTTGTAAAATACACAGTTTTAGTCATTTGTTAGATCTCTCTAAAATTCCATATTTGTAGAGATATTTGGGCCTAAAAGGGACAAGGTAACAGGAGAGAGGGGAAGAAATCATCATGAGGAAGTTCATGGTCTGTACTCGTCGCCAAATATTATTCTGGTTATCAAATCAAGAATAATGAGATGGGAGGGACATGTAGCATGTATGGAAAAGTAGAGGTGCGTGTAGGATTTAGATGGCGAAACCTGAGGGAAAGATACCACTTTGAAGATCTAGGCATAGATGGGAGGTTAATATTAAAGCGAATCTTCAATCAGTACGATGTGAGATCATGGACTGATTCTCCAGGTTCCAAAAAATGCGTGGAATTTCTTACCTAAGAACCTGTTAGCTCTTCAGACAGACTCTGTTCCTAGGAGTTCGTTACTAGCTCGTCGAAGAGGAGAATACCTAGATATAAATTATTACTGATATAACGCGAATAAGAAATTAAACAGTGACTGAAAATTTTCGTCGCTGTGAAATGAGCTTTGAGTAATTTACTAACTTCTTCCCGTTCTCTGACTGCATTCGTTAGAAAACATTGTATCAATTTGTTTATTTATCTTCTTCTTGCTTCAAACGAAAAATCTGTCATATTAAAATTACCACTCGTCTGTACCGTGTTCATTAATCACTGATGGAATTGAAGTAAGTTGAGTGGAACGCGAGCCCCGAAAATAATAACTTACATTAATGATTGACATCAAACTAAAATTTACTTTAGTGAAAAAAGTGCTTCTTAGAATGGAAAGATTTGTTTTTAATATGGCGAGGCTCCGATGTTCGGAAAAATATCCAGTGGGGCGCAATATGATTAAAAAAAATATAAATGCTGATCTGCTAGCCGGCCAGAAGATCGGAAAACGACACCTGGCAGGGACAGGAATTATTCCCTTCATCAGTGGCCTGGGAACCGCTCCGGGGCCTAACCAGCCTCCTACATGTGTGTACGAGTTTCTGTCCTTCGGGGGATTATGATATCGGGGCGTCAAGCTATAAACCCTAGCAAAAATACAGTTTAAGACAGTGTTGAGATTTAGATTCGGGGCTTCTGGGATATTATGCTAAGTCGGAAGAATACTTCCCGCAGTGCCTTACCTTCCTGCGAAACATCGGGAACTACTCGCTCATTGACGCTTCATCACATCTAGGAAGACACGAATCTTCAGCAACACCCTGATAAAGCCTCACATTTTACGCTAAGATTTACTCGACGCGCCCCTAGACACATGCACGATGTTATAGATAGCTACAGGAAAACATTGTCGTCTTTGTAGAAGAAGCAAATCTTGCAAGTTTTTATTCATTTCCTATGAGTTCAAATTTTGTGTAAATCTTGTTAATACTTCAAAACACAGAAAATATGCTGCACGTGTCTATCAGTCACATGTTTTAAGTTCTATCACCGATATTAGCTTCGAAATAGATTAGGCAGGGTAATGAAATACTACTCCCCAACTGGCAGAAGGAATCATGGTAGACCTTTGAAGAGACTTCTGGATACGTGAGACCGGAACGGGTCAACATGTGGTCCAACTCCATGAAAGATATATGATGATGATGATGATGATGATTACCGATATTAACACCGAAATGATTGGTGTAGTACTAACGCTTCAGGCCGGTACTCAGGAGAAGTCAGATCCGATTTTCGGACGGTACATCTGCAACCCACAGTTTTGTGGCTTTTCTTAGACACACCAGGAACACGCTCGAGTAGATAACAACAGCACATTTTCCAAATTCTTTACAATGCATAATTCGTCAGTCATTTCACAACCAACGCTACACATTCTAAGCGAGGCCAACTGACACTGTCGTTAAATTCGGCACAAAAGCCAGCGGAGGATAAAATAATTTTGCATTTGGAACTACCTATCATCAACGTCACTAGAATGGCTAACTATCGAAGTTCTGATGCGGGAATAGCCTTAGCAGCAAACCTTGTGAACGAGCTATACAGGACCTACACCATGATTTGAACTTTACTAACGCCATCTTTATTCTAAGCTGTACTTTACATGGACAATATTATGTAAAATTCGACTAAATATGCAATATTCTGAGATATCCGAAGTAAACAAATTGAAAACAAAATACTTGAATATTGAAAATGATAACAGATTTTCTCCGTTTTATAACTTAAATATTGCGTGCCAGCAGACCCTTCAATTTTACAGAAAAAAAGACATGAAGAACTAGTGCTGTAGAGCCCTCTTAGGTGCAGTCAAGACGCCACTGATACACTTCTCTTCCCTGTCTTCTCTCTTTCCTTTAAAGCTCCTCCTATACTTTCATGTTCATGATAGCCTCAAAACGCGTCACAGAAAGGAACAAGTATGACGTCACAGAAGGGAATTTCTTTTTCAACCTCCTTCTTCATAACTCTGCAAATGGAGGTTGTTTTGTCTGGCTACATACATCCATCTATTGACCTGACAGTCCAACACCAACGCAAATATAATTCACGGAATTTTCCGTGAAAAAAAGAGGCTTCTTTTACAGCAGAAGCAGTATGAAAAGGTAAAGTTTCATGGAAAGAAGAGAGAGAGATGTCGTAGAAATACACCCCTTCCACCTTGAAGATGGAGTTCCTTTGAAATGCCAGTAAATTGCTACCAGACTACCATGTGTCACACCAAAGACAGCCGTATGGTTTATTAGACAATTTTTTTCGTAAAAGTCCAAGGTGCTAATTGTTAAAGAACCAAGGCAAGACGCAACAGTCATTTCTAGCTTCTGCAAGTCACCTTACCGTACCGTCAAAACAGTTAGCCGCGAGTCAGCTGCAATTCGTCAGTCGCATTAAAATATAACTGGAGCGATAATTTCGGACAACAATAAATCGGGCTTCATTTGTGTTTGTGAAATTACAGCCTTGTGATATGATGCCCTTTAAATGGCAATTACGCCCTTCACATGAGACAAGATTAGAGCAAGTGGACCGATGTGCACTGATGTTTAAAACTTATTTTGATTCGATCTTCGAATTCCAAACACATGTGTTTTTTTAACCAATTAAGCTCCAACACGTTATTGAGCGAGATATCAAATGTTACGTACTCGTAATAACTACAACTCCACCGTTAGCTTGCCATTCAAGAAACCCACTGTTATTATGACAACCCAGCAGGACGTGAAATGCGCGTGTAACGTAACATTTTGGATCAGTTGGATCCCAGCATCCTAGTCTCTTCCTACAAAATCAAGGTAATTCACTGGAATTAAACTTTCTGTTGACGTCCACATTCTGCACACTTACAAAATGCTATTACTGTTACTGACGTGTTCTATTATATTTCTTTTAAACTTATTTTACGTATTCTGTGGCGTTTTCGTTGTTAAATTTATGGACCGTAATTTACCTCTAACGTGTACCTTGATTATCTCTACAACATCTATCTGGGAATTTCTTTTCTCATTTCGGGAGTAATTCGAGACATATCATAAAAGTGTTTAGATCTTTACGTAAAACACCTGATATTTGCCCGACTTTGACCACACTTGACATTTCTCGACAGATTTTAATGCAATGTAGGAAACGTATATCACACGGTGGCGCCTTCGAGTAGCCATTTCGCAGTGGAAACACAAGAGTGCGTTCTGTGTGTGATGTTGTTGAGTCACATGTCGCAGTATTGAGTGCTGTTGTACAAAAATATTTTCTGCCTTAAATGTATGCCACCGGCAATAATGCAAACTACATGCAGCAGTTTGTAACAAAAGTTATATCTAGCTAATTTTCACTGTTTTCCCAAGTTACATGTATATGCTGCATTGAAACGAAAGAAATTTCTTTTGCCTGTGGCCTTTTTTAGACGTAAAATTTGGCTAACAGATCGCGATGACATATAAATCGTTGCGTTGTTTCCCACTCTTTGTAAGTTCTACTGTAAAACATTTCACGGGATCAGACAGAATTAATCAATTTGAAGCAATACATATTAAATAACATGACAGTCTGTCTTTAACCCAGCGCCAGTTACCCGACAAAAAAAGCGCACTTGTCTACGCAGTATTACATTGTCGTGCGCGCCTTTCTGTCTGTCTCTACAATATTTTTCAACATTATCTCATTAACTGTAAGACTTTCATAAGAAAAATTAAATGAGCACAAAATATATGTTTAAATCTTCTCTACGACATTTGTCTGACACATTTCTTATTCTCAGAAGAATTCAGCCAGCTATTATCATAAACGCACATCGGTCTTCATGTAAAGTAACCGTTACTCGACCCAGAGTTTAATAAAACTTAGATTTTTCGACAGATTTTCGGTAAACCCTCAGGAAACAAACTTCATGAAAATCAGTCCAATGGGAGCCGAGTTGCGTCATGCGGTCGGATATTACGAAGCTAACAGTCGCTTTTCGCAATTTTGCCAACGCGCCTAAAAGAGTGCCCAATATAAAATATGACGATAGTCCGTCAAATGGGAGTCAATTTGTTCCAAACGGAAGGGCACGTGGACATAAACAGACAAACAGAAACGACAAGCAGACATGAAAAATCTAACAGTCGCTTTTCCCAACTGCGGAAGCTCCGAAAGATTCGCATAAAATTTAAAGTTCTCTTTAAGGTTATGGGAAGTGACGATGTGTAGTCCAGTAAGTTGGTACTAACTTGGAGGAAAACCTACTGTCTATGCGTTCGTGGTAGAAGAGAAGACTTCTACCTTGAAGTTCGACACAGAGAATTCCTCCAAATAGTTGGCATATATGTAAGCCCCACACGTTGCTGACTCAGCCTCTAACAGAAATAAGTACCAGGAATATTTCGTGGGGGTAAAGTCGGCCGGTGCGTAGGGCTGACAACCTTTCCACTTTCATGTGCCGATTGTCTTGAAATATGGGAGCCTCAGGGCCTGTTCAGGCCTGTAATGGGATTGCTTTACATTTTCACCCACACGTTGCAGAACATGGCAACCTAAAAAGATTCATTGCCGCTGTAATTACAGCCCGTTACTTGTACATTACCGTAAACGTAAACCAAGTTTTCAAAGCAGTAGCATACACAGCAGTATGCAAGTTGGCTACGCTATAGTTCAGGCGGTAATTCGCAGGTCCCAGTACCAGGCCGGTGCATGTCGGAAATGTGATGGACGAAATGGCACTGGGAGAGGTTCTCTCCGAATACTGAGGCTTGTCCCTGTGTCACTCCACCAGTTGTCCCACATTTACTAATTCGTATGTAGCCGACGCTATGTAATCTTACCAACTGAAAGCGCCAGTATAAAAAACACGCTTAAAAATGTGAAAGACTTGCAGCTTCTGGACACATAAATCGTACACAAATACTCCCTATCTTATACAAGTAAGATACCCAAATCAACCATTAAATTATAAAAGGAATGCAAATTCCAAGTTTTGAAGTAGATTGCTCATGTACCCACACTAGAGGATAGACATTTTGTGCCCAGTGGGATTGTTCAATACTGCTTTCCCCATAAAATTAAAATATTTACATTCGTAAGTTGACATCTGCAAACACGCTAAAATAAAAATGAGAGTTCTTTTAATTTCATTTGGTTGCCATGTGTTTATTTGTACTAACCGCTATTGTCATATATACATAAGTTTATTTATAATCTATTGCATTAGTTCAAATGCCGTATTAGTTACTAAATCCAATGTCTCAAGTCAGCCCCCCCCCCCAAATAAACTTCTGAATTGTATAAAACTCTGTTAACTATCCAAAGAATTACCTTAGTCTGTAGTTAGTTACTTAATTTGTGTTCCATAAGTATAGCCTGGGCCATATCTTTACCACATACATAACTGTTAAGTGTCCCTGTAAAAAATGAATAGAGAAGTAATTAGATTATTTATAATTCTATATAAGCAGATAATACTTGTTACTGTCGAAAATCCACGTAAAAATGGAAGTGTTTCGGCCACAGCAAATGTAAGTAAACTCTTAAGTTACTTTGCTCAGTCTGATATACTTGTATAGCTAGGTCTGCTAGACATAAGCAGGATATCGAACGTTAAAGATACTCACATTAATTAAAAGAGAAATGGGAGTAGTTAAACAGAAACACATTTCGGACAACAGACGAGAGCAAAACTTAAAGAGACAGAGAGGAAGCTAGCACATTATCGCTTGGCATTCTCCTGCCACGCATGCAACCGCGAAATTAGACCTACTGAAGTTAGAGCAGGGTAGCAAGACTGAATTACGTAACAATTAAGTTCTCTTATTAATCCAGTTAACCTACTTCCGCAAGAAGAATGTTCATTGTAGAGTACAGAAAATAATTAACACTGCAAACAACATAACTCTGCTGCACACTCATGCAAAGCGGATGCCTGGAAGATCGAGGAGTGGATGGTAAGATCATATTAACATGAACGTTATGTGAACAAAGTAGGCAACAGAGTGGATAAACTTGTGTTAGGATTGTGCGCATGACTCTGTGTAATACCAGCGGTGTCGAATACTAATGTCATAGAGACAGAGTTAGAAGTACAGAAATGTCTACCTGTTAAGCCAGTCACTTGTTATATATGTCCTTCCCTTAAGTTATTCTGCAACAGAAATTCTGCATGGTTCTATCAAACTATACGGGCTATACATATTGCTCGAGTCTTATTTTATAATAATAATAATAATAATAATGGGCTAAAAGTGCAAATTGTGACACTTATAGAATTAGATTCTTTTCATCGTTCAGCAAGCTCTAGTGGGCCAGAGCGCCTTCATTGTCGTGGTTTCACGACTACACCCAGATACGCCACACTCTGTAGGACTCCTCTGAACGAGTAGTTAGGCCGACGTAGAGACCTCTACCTGAAAAAACACAACACTCACAGGAGACAGCCTTCCATGTCCCCGGCGGGATTCGAACTCGCAATATCAGCAGAAGATCTGCCGCAGAGCCACGCCTTAGACTGCGCTGTCACCAGGATAGGGTCTGTAGCCTTTAGTAATTCGGTAGCGTAAAATACGTAAGCTACAGTGGCCACTTCCTTCTTGTCAATAGGAAAATCAATTTTTGGTGTCGGATGTACATACGGTAGAAAGAACAAAGATACTTTGGATTCGTTGCTAATAGCGACGCTTTCTTCAAGTCCTTGGAGTGCGTAGGGTTTAATGTTAGAAAATCATGGCGTGGAAAGTATGTTGATGATGCGATCATGGCTTAATTTATGCTAGTATCCTAGGAGCTACATTAGACACTGAAACAAAATACACAAAAAGTTGGTTTCACGGAGGTTTGTTTATGTTTACGCAGGAAATGGAAGCATATGTTCATAAAACAAAGGATTTCAATACCGTTCCATCATCCAATCCTGTTGAGTAATCTATGTATATATTATTGTCGCAATTTTAAAAACTACCGCCTTCTTCGGATTCAGTCCGGAAGCGGACAGGAATTTCTTGGAATGTCGGCGATCAGTACTGCTTCGAGACGGTGCTGCGATGTGCACGATTCAGCTATGATACAGGGTTGTAGCAATATTAGTATGTTATGCCTTTTACAAATTCAAATCTTACTTTGGGTTACTAGGCCTATAACGATTTTTATAAAGAATTTATCAGCGTGAATACTGCAGTCACTATAGCTACCTTAGTCGCATACAAAACACACGAAAACTTAAAAGTTATTTTAGACTGACAGTACACCGAGAAAAAAAAGGCTGGCTCCATGAATATGCGTGAATTTATGTAAAACGCGTCAGAACAGAATTTAGGAAACACCTTGTTTTCGGTACGGAGAGGATGTATGCAGGCTTTTCTCATTTTCGAACTCTGCCATTTTCAATTTCCTCACTCCCCCACAACCTCCCCCCCCCAAACCAAAACAAAGTCCACAGCAGCTCATTCATTCACAAACTCTGCACCCGGGAATGTACGACAGCGATGAGGCGACGGAAAGCTCTGCAGTGAAACGTCAACCACAGGCAGTCGCGACGGAAGTGCGTCTGTGTAATAATGTAACCGTTTACCCCACAATGGTTACTATACATATCTGTTCTAACGTTCCAAAGTTCTGTACTTTCCCCATGGAGCATACTTATGTGTTTTTTATGACTCTTACAATAACTAGGTTCAAACTACTCTTCTGAAGCTGAGGTTGTGCTTTCGAACAGAAACTTACTAACCTTTCGGAAGAACCTACTTCTTCTTCTGCCTTCAAAGAAGAAGTGGTAAAAATTGGTGGTGCGAATATCATGCACAGAAGAGATGATAAATTCAAACACAATTTTATTTCGAATAACTGAATGGAAACCACTTCAGAGACATCGTGTAAATAAGAAGGATCATATTAAAGTTGAGTTTAAATAAATGGGATATTGGAATGGAGTGCTGCCTACTGTATGTTAGATTTGGGGCAGGATATTGTAGGGAAATGGACATTAGGCGGGGACAATGTATTGGAATGGGAATTTGATATCAGAGTGGGAACCGCATATTAGAATGAAACTGGATATTAGACTGAAGCCTAAATTTATTCGGTCAGAAGAGTAATTACCGGTGGGTTAGAAGAAAACGGTTATGGTCTTTCAGGTTCGTGATGAAATGATTGATTTTTTTTTACATTCATTGTTCCGTGCATCATTGTAATTGTTCCAAAATAATTACCAACAAGATGGCACTTATGGACTATCCTTTATTTCACGGTTAGTCGTCCTTCACTCTACACGTTTCGAGCTTCAGGGAGCTCATCATCAGGAGTTCACTTTTTTTCTGTACAGTCAGTCTCTGGCATAGTGTGTAATCTTTTGCTGTATTCACAGAACACGTAGGATAACGGGTGAATACAGCAAAAGATTACATAGTATGCCAGAGACTGCCTGTACAGAAAAAAAGTGAACTCCTGATGATGAGCTCCCTGAAGCTCGAAACATGTAGAGTGAAGGACGACTAACTGTGAAATAAAGGATAGTTCATAAGTGTCATCTTGTTGGTAATTATTTTGAAATGATTGACTAACAGAATCTCAAAAAGATTATGCTACTTGAAATTGGTGAATGGTCAAAAAGGTAAAGGTGTCCCAGTTCAGGCCAACTTTAACAAAGGTGATTTTATTCCTACTCACTGTGTTGTAATTAATTAACAGAAACTGCTACAACAAATTTGATAAAGATTAACACGTAAATAATTTTTTCTGAAGGAAATCCCGAGACACACAGGAGATTACAAGAAGCAAAAGGCAATTATTACAGGCAGAGCCTTCTGAAATGATCGCATGGGCGAAGTAAATATTTTTGTCGACCGGATGTGGTTATCAGACCGCACTTTGTTATGACGTTAAGGGGAAAATCGTTTGCGGTTTATCGAAGAGTCACAAGCGGCGTACAGCTACAGGAATTTCGCAAAACTGCCACTTTAAGTGTAAACCACAATAGCAGATTACGTGGCTTGTGGGTGATTCAAGTAGTGCCCAAATTAGTAATGAACACGTGATTTTGTTACTGCAATTGTCACAAGTATTAACGTGGGGGCGTGGGAGAGCCTGAATGAAGTAGAAACCTTAATACCGAATTCTCCTGCTCATCCAATGTCCTAGTGACCGGTGAAATGCCCACGCCAGCATACACCTCCAGCCGAGTCGCTATTGGTACACACTTTTAAGTGCCTAATTATTTTGAATTGACTGACGATGATGTACTTTTTATCATGTCAGAGATTTGGCAGGCAGAAAGTTCGATAACCGAATGATATGTATGGATTTACTTTGTTCTTAACTTGCTTAACGTCACTCATTCAAATACGGGACTTTGCGTAACAGAACTGGAGCGTCAGCGTGAAAGAAATGTTGATAGATATGTGGAAAGTCTAGTTAAAATATAGTATAGCAGTATTTGTGGACGACTAAAAAGAACACGGAAAATCACAGCATAAGTAGGTCTCCGGGACGACAATAGAAAGGTTAACCTTCCATATACGAATGACTGCTAACCACAGCGCAGTGACGGTCAATCAAATGAAGTCTGTAGACGCGACAGTAAGGGTTGTCTGCTTGCCTAGTAACAAGAAATTTCCGATCAGACACTTCGAGCACTGATTCTTTATTGAGGAAGTGTTTTGTTGCATTCGTTCTTGATTTACTCAGTGATGTTTTTATACTGTAGATGTTACACACCAGAGCACAGATAGGATAAAACTGTGAGCAATCAATTTAAGAAGGACGTGGAAAATAGTGCCGCCTACTTGAAGATACTTTGGTAGAGTTTGTATAGAGGTATGCCATATTTCGACGCTTTGCGACCAGCGGCCATCTGCGAATAATGCTTTCTGCCAAATATCACCTTCGTAGATCCTAACCAATGCCTTTGTATTACTTACATCTGCCTCAGAACTTAACTCCGTGTGCAGTGTCTGACTTTGTAATCAGTTTATAAATTTGTGTCTCGGACACAGAATTCTAAATTATGATTTGGCATAAGTAGACAGTACACCAAAGTCGTTGCGGGTGTAGTATGGTGATTAGGTTTATCTGCATTTCCGACTTTTGTTTCTTAGTTTCAGGAAAGACCATGGAAGCAGTTTATTTTGTGCTGTAAAAAGTATGGAGCCTTTCTAGATTCGTTTATGGGATTTGCGTTGATGTCAAGTAGGGAATATCCATGCTTGTGTTTGCGATATGTGTCTTTTGTGCCAACGGACGTGTTGTGAATGTCTGGTTACTTTTATTTATAATTTATTTTAAAAAGTCTCCTTTATTCATTCAATTCTAGGTTCTGATATAACGTTACTCGTTAGAACATCTTCCATCAGAGCTTTTCACTTGTGCCTATTTAAGTTTGGTAAGTTCGGTGTTGCCATTTCTGGTGGTCTCGCGGTCTAGGATCTAGTTTTGCGTAGGTTTTGCTAGCTAGGACTGCGGGTTCGAATGCCGCTACCGACATGGAAGTCTCTATCTTGTGTTGTGTGTTGCCAAGTTGAGGCCTCTGCAATCGGCCGATCCCCCATCCATAGGAATCCTACAAAGTGTGTGTCACTGAATGTGATCAGGTACAAAAATAACCCTCAACATTCAAAACGAATACGTGAAAAACGTCGGACTTATAAATATGTAAAGGAATAAAGAAAGTTCTATATAGCAATTTGCACTGTTTTCAAATACAGAAAGGTAAGGACGTACCACAGGGAGAGGTATAAATCACGGACCGCCCCATTCGACCCGCCCTTCGACCCAAAATCTGGCTCGAAACATTCTAAAAACAAGCAGGGGTGCAATTAAACCGACTGACTGGCCTACTACACGGTCTTCCTAAAAAAACTAACATTTAAGCTACCGTCATCACAAAAACTCGTCACTGGACCCTACCCCGCTTCACTTCAGTATAGTCCGGGCCCACGCTCCTTCGTACGTATTGTAAATTTATGCCCCTGTCTATATCTTGGTCTACCAGGCGGAATTTTACCTGCAAGTTTCCTACCAGAGTTTTGTTTCGCATCTCTCCTACGTTCATTGTATAACCCGCCCATGTGAAACTCATTAATTAAATTACTCTAATAGTAGCACAAACTGAATAGTAAATATTTTGAAACCGTCTCTTTATACGCACTTTCTTCATATTCCACTTAACTGTTTCTAAGGTCAAAATGTTCTCTTCGGCCCTGAGTTCCATAAAAATACTCGATCAACTTTGTCCCGTGAGAGCGGAATGTCACTTCACACACACACACACACACACACACACACACACCACACACCACACACCACCCACTCACGCACACACACCACATACACACACACACACACATACGCACACACACACACGGCAATTTAGGAATCATATGTATACCTTAGCTGCCTGCGAACAAAGGGACTAAGAAGGGCAGATGTTGGAGGACGTCTCATCTTTTTGGTATCTTCCGGTAAAATTCATTTCAGTCCCTTCATCGTTCAGTGTTCATCACAACTACGAAGGGCATAAGTTCGTAAAATGAACAGTTCATGAATCGTCTTTACGTAACGCGTCCTTATGTCGATCTGTTAGTTACCGACCTCTTTCAGTGCGACCGTTATGGTAATGACAAATGCAAATAACAGGGGTGGTGACTAATAAACCACCGGGGGAAGTTTCCCTGACGGTATAATTACTTTGGGGTTGAACATTGCTAAAGGCTTCAAGTTAATCAGCAGAGCAACCAAATGGAAAAGCCGATGGTATAAAACGCCGGAGAATATATGATATTGCTTGACATATAGACTTCACAGGGCACATTTATTAACAAAGACCGACCAATTGCCGTCAAATACTCGCCAGAATTTTATTTTAATAACGGACCAATTAAAACGTTTGAAAGTAATTGTGGAACTACAGAGTAGGATAATTTAATGTCGTACATATAACTCCGGCAGTACTTTCAGATTGAAACGAGAATCTAAATCGTACGTTCAAATAATCCTTCGGAGAAAAAAAAACAAGGCGACGAGTGAAAGCGACTGTCACATTTTATCTTGCAGTATTTAATCTACTCTTGACTTTATACACTGGAGAGTAAACTAAAAGAAAAAGGGTGGCATTGTATCTCGTTTCACGTTTGCTGTACTTTTGGTGTTTCTAGAGGTATCTTTCAGTTTTCCACTTATTGAAAGACGACGCTGACGGCCCACGTAATATTTTCCATCTGAGAATATGCTACACTTCAATAATTATTTGCAGACCAGATTTTCAAGTGTGACTGGCCCCAAACAATCCAAACAGCACTGTGTTTACAAAACCATCAAATACCTACGATCTAACAAAAGTCACCTTGTGAAGCGTATTAAGGGTCAAGTACGTTTCAGGATAAACGGATCGATGACGAAAACATTGTAAAGTCATATAACCACAAACCACGCAAATTCCTGGAACTGGTTGCGGATGGAAAAACGCCATTGCTGGTCACGAAATGTATGTATTCAGAAAATAGAGATGAAAATAAAAGTCGTAACTAACACGAGTTTATGGCTTAGCTGCATTCAATAAAACTTCAGATAGAAATATCATTACAGGTACATACTGAGTACTTTGCTGTTGTAGTACTGGAGCAGAAGAAGCAGAGATTTTCGCTTCGTGTTAAAAAAAAGACAGGAAAATTTCGTTGCGAGTTGCTTTTATAAATTCCATGACTTACCTCTCTCGGCAGGTGTGGCCACACCTGCCGAGAACAACCCCCCCCCCCACCACAAATAGAGTTATTGTCTAGTTTATATTCATGTATTTTGTATTACTATCTGTATTTGTTATGTTCCATAGTGTTTCATCTGACCCCTCTTTTGATTCGGTTTATCAAGCTATGCGCATGTAGAGATCTCTACCCCACGCACGCGCGCATGCATAGTTTTGAAGGACAAACTGATGATGGCCAATACAGGTCGAAACATGTAGTTGTTTCCATCAGTCATTAAATACACCTCACTGACACAGTTGTGTTTGACTACATACCTTTTCCTAGTTTCACACACACAACGAGGATGACAAACTTCCTAGGTGAACCCCTTTGTTTAAAAACCGACGAATGTCCAGTTTCAAGAGGTATATTGTGAACATAATATTTCTTTCTGAAGAAATGAAAATTTCTACCTTCTCTTGCAAGCTATGTTCACACATTTCTTCAATATTCCGTCATGTATATCAATATGAGAAAGCTGATAAAAATCTTATATTCTTATAACTTTATGAAATAAAAATGCTAGCGCATATGACTTTATCTATGGAATACGAGCATAGTTTGACTTCTGTTGCAAACATCTGAAGTCTAATCACTCGCATATTTACCGTTCAAGAACTTCAAATATTTCCGACTTTTTTATTCCATAACTGATCATCAAAACAGCACTCTCGCGCATGAACAGCCCTCCGCACTTAGAATTACTTGACGTCTGGAATTTTATCTGCCGTCTAGTGTTCCAGAAACAAACACTAGTCGGTAGTCAAGGTCCATAAGCCGCATTATCTTAAGTGTAACAAACCATCTACAGAACCAAAAAATTGACCACTGCCAGGCTTCAACACCTATAAGATGATTCAATCAGTGGGGCTGTAAAACTTCAAGCGTCCAGAATGCAGTTAAAAAGTTGAGTTTTCATATATTTTAATGAATAATACCACAATCGGTTAGGTTAGCACAAAGAATTACACTTTCACACAAATACCTTCCTATGAAAAGGTACCATTAAGAAAGGGTGCACAAATTTAATAAAACTCTAGGGACCACTTCAAATTTCGAAGCACCAGAAGTGGAAAATGAAACAAGTTTTACACCGCAAACTCACAAATATAGGAGTCATCACGAACAAAAAAAAATTAATCGCCACTGCAACCTGGCGCCAGGGAATTCTGCACCCCTGGTCTTCAGAGATCACCATTGTGCATGTGGCTCCTCATCTGTGTATTTCCTCACTTAAACCCTTAAACACCTTGGCCGACACTTATGATCTATGGCTAACAGGTACAGTCCCTACACACAATTTTCTTTCCTGTCATACGTTATAATAAAATGGCAAATGCATGAAAATATGAGGTGGCAGCGACATTACAGTCGCCAATCTTGGTACCGTGAAATTATATATTGTAAGAGATATCTGTAAAATACATTCTACGCATTTTGAAGAAAAAAATTGTTTTGAGTAATGTAACACAACAACAACAAAATCGGGGCTTAAATTGTTATCATTATTGTTCTTTTTACTGTTAGATTACGTGCAAGTAATTACGTTTTATGCCACCAGTATTCAAGCCTGTGACTGTTGACGCACACGTTCAGCATGCCAACCCATCAGCTAACTTGACCGATTAGAAATATATCATTTTCCAAGTATGACACCAGCCCACGATTGAAAAACCTGGAAATATTAGTAACAGGAAAGCGGGATTTATACGTTCAACTCAAAAACGTATGTAATTATAATTTTCTGCGTCATTTAAATCGTGTATTTGTGAATGAAAGCTATAGTACGATTGCATAAGATCGACGGATAACGTAAACTTCCAGGTATGAAATAAAATGCAATTCAACATGAATTATTTTAATGCTGAAAAACGTGATACGTAAAAGCATATAACCCCTTGTTCAAATATTTTCTCTTTTCTCTCAATGGTCTAATCAAATTCTCCAACAGAATCTTGTGTTTTGAAGGAGAAAGACTCACACCTTACAGCTATCTGAGGATGTTTAAGCATAGATGTCAAAACGGAGAATGCTGTTCCGAACAGTAGTATTAGTGGTAGTAGTAGTAGTAGTAGTAGTATTAGTTGTTGTTGTTGTTGTTGTTGTTGTTGTTGTTGTTTTTTTTATGTTACTGTCGTTGAGTTCACGCCTCTTTTCTTCGGACTACCTTCCTCTTAAATCCAGCTAACCTCACTTGTAGCTGTAGCTGTTGTTTTTGTTATTATTGTTGTTGTTGTTATTGCTGTTATTGTTGTTGTTGTTGTTGTTGCTGCTGCTGCGATCATGTCTTTTTTTCGGACTACCTTCCAACCAACTCCGGCTAACTTCATCTGTAACTATTTCCAAATTGCTGTAAAGTAAAGAAATGTGTTTCTTCTTCGCTCACTTGCAAATTAAAATAAGAATAACGCCATCAACATGTCGAGCCGGGATAGTTCAGTCGGCAAAGTGAATAGGCTATGGGCTGGAGTAAGAAATATTTTTCGCCGAAACGTCCATACCGGTTACGAAATCCAGCTTCCTGCTCAGGAATATCGGGGGCTCCTTCTTCGGGGGTAAAGTGGCGGAGAAATGAAACTGACCAAAAATGTCCAACTAGAACCAATGTTAAAAGTGAGTGGCGCTATAGCTCTACTAAACCAATACGCATTCAAGGCGAGCACAGGGACAAATTTACGTTTTACCTTCACCCTTAGTACGTACTTTTCTCGACATATTAATTACAGTCTCTAATATGTCGCTATCTCCAACAACGCAGAGTGGAAAATTAGAACGACTGGTGAAAAATGAGTCGCAAAACATGTAACAGAAAGCGCTCATGGCGCAACTACATTATCATGTAGGAAACTGCTGGGATACACTGAAGAATACCGCTGAAAAACTCAACAGCCTACAAAACGGCCGAGATTCGAACCAGGAACCTCAAGAACACGTCATAACACGTCGCTTAAACCAATTTTCTCAGAGTAATGTTTTCTTTCCTTTCAAGAAGAGATTCAACAAATCACACCCTTTCCTTCTGAGTATCTTAACTTTGTATTGCACTGAAGTAAATGGACGACTTCACCTTACTAGACGAAGGAACATTCAAGGGAAGTGTTCCAAAAAACTATAATTTTAATGGCACAAGTATGAAATTTCGTGCTGTAAACCGAGGAAAACCTGTATATAGACATACAAGCATACAGGGGTTAATTCAAAGCTTAACACTCTTATCAGTGACAGAGGTCACGGATTATTGTAGAGCCTATCAATAGAAAAGTGCATATTAATGCCTACAGAGTGGGCAAATTTTCTATATTGCTCCTTTCAGTACGGGAATGGCAAAGCGAGGTTTATAATATCAGTCCATAATACACCCATATCACGCGGTCGACTCGTGAACTAAGTAGTGCAGAAACTGGTCTACAGCCTGCAGATAAAGTACAGCAGGGGGAAGGGGGTGGAAAAGGGCGTGGGTGTTGTCTCGACCCAACCCCCTCCATCGAGTTACCTGGCACGGTTACCATGGAAATCAGACTCACAGCGCAGCATATCCAAGACTACCCCCTGTTTCCAGTCCAAACGTGTGTGTACCGTGTGTACCGGGCAGAACACTGGTGGTACAGTACATTCAACAATAATAGCAAGATAACTGACAGCATTTATTATTAAAATATGCTCACAGAACTGCTCTCTTCTGAGCTATTACTCAGCGAGTAGTGGCAATTTCGTACCGACGTTTCGGGACAACCTATCGGTCCGTCTTCAGGGGTCAAGAATCTTAAATAGTGGATTCTTGACCCCTGAAGACGGGACAGAGAAGTTGTCCCGAAACGTCGACAATAAATTATCACTGCTCGCTGTGTTATAACACAGAAAAGCGCAGGTCCCATCTAATTCGCGGCGGAAGCCTAAAACCACGCAAAATGTACGTTGTTCGTCCACATTTAGCCCTTCTTTACAAAGTGAAAAAGAACGCCTTATGTAGGAGATGTACGTCTGTGTCTGTCTGTCTGTCTGTTTCTCTCTCTGTCTGTTTGTGACATGGTATCAGCGTCTAAAGTGTTCTTCGGATTTGCTTCAAATTCGGTATTCGCTTTCTTTACACAAGGTTGTTATGCAAGCTTGAGTTATGTGAAATTCGAATAAACCATACTTTACTGACGGGCGTCAAGTTTATACCTGGATTTTCCATATTTCTTTACCTATATGGTGACATGCTGCACAGAATATACCCGTGTAAGGCTATTGAAGCTACATATGTGTCATGAAAATTGGTGCAGTAAAGACAATATTTTACCCAGAGGTCAAAATAATTTTCTACCCGTAATTACCACATTTATTGGCTGATTTAGGTCAAAGTCAATACAGATGATGTGCATATAATTTCATTGAGCAGTGGTGTGTTTCTTAAAACTGGTGCAGTAAAAGCCATGATTTGCGGAATGGCATAAATGAAATGTCCGTATTTTCTTCATGTTTTCTTCTGACTTTGGTAAAAATTAATATAGAAGAACCACTGTGAGTTTCATGAAAACGGCTTGGTGAGCGTCATAATTCAATTGAAGTTATAAACATATTTCAATCCATACTTTCAACATTTGTTGTCTGATTTCGGTAAAATTCGGTATAAGAAATTTACACTTAGAGTTGTCAAGTGTTTAAGATAGCCATGCACAACGGCTTAGAAAGGGATGTAATTTCTTCTTATGGGCTCAAATGAATTACATTAACATGTGTGCCGTGAAATGTACGATATTCTGAAACTAAAGAATGTTATACTAAGTCCATTTACTAAGTAACGGTGTACACAAGCTGCAGTCTTGTCCTTACTGTTTATGTGAGGCCGGGTCCACACTAAACAGAAAAAAACAAAACATAAACAAAACGGAAAGAGAGCGAATACGGAAGTGAAACTAATGTCCACACACACACATACACATACAAACATATCTGACAAAACGCAAACATTTTCTAAGACGCTTCTTGTCCCTTTCACAGTGTAATGAAGTTAATACATCATTTGGATCAAGTAAACGAAGATGATAAGGACGTATGAATGGCTGCAGCTGGCCTTATATTCCTCGCATAAAAAATATCAAAATATAAAAATAAGAGGCGTTTTTGGGTGAGACCAGCATTGAGAAACCGAAAAAATTAACGTAAAATGCACGTCTCTTCCGCACTCCACCTTCGAGTTGATAACTCTATGTCCTCTGCACATAAAGAAAGGTCCACACTGCGCTGAGACCAGCCTGCAGGTAGTGAAATTTGCAACAAAACAGAAACCTTTTGACCTTTAACGACCGGCGATGTGTCTCAGTAGAGTTTCATAAAACACAAACAAGGTGCAGAAATGTCCCATACATGTTACAGATTTGTTGCAGATTTTTCGCAAAATATTAATTTTCTGTTTTGTTTCTATTTTGTCAGTTTAGTGATGACCCGGTCTGAGGTTGCAGTCAGTCAGCAGCTCAGACTATAAAGATGATAGGGTAATTAGTGAATGAGTTGGAAAGGCTGTAAAAATTCTGGTAACCGAATTTGATATAAGCCGGCATGCTTGCAGAGGGGGTAGAAAAAACCACGAAGAATATAATGACGGATTATATGTCAACCAGGATTCGAACCGACTGCATTCCATATAATAGTCAGAAGTCTTACCTCTTTGAGTCAAATTTCTCAGTCCCTGTTTCCAGAAAATAAATAGTAGAGAAATAATTGCTTATTTCTGATAACGCAAAACTGCAACGTTCTGATACTTTTGTTTGTAACTGTACATTAGATCGATTTTATACTGCTTTGGTAGTAGGACGTTTATATATTTACCATAATAATGGCTACATGTGCAATACAGGTAAAAACAGTGCCCCGTGGCTTCGTTATCTAGGAATACCCAGACGACGAAAAGTAAGTTCTTTCGTAACTTACGTACCTGAATACTAACCTACAGTCTGTCATACCACACAACACTAGAATTCTCTTTTACACTTTAATATAACCACTCGTATGTAACATAACCTTTACAGAAACACACACGGAAGCACGAACGCACACACACACACTGTCATAGTAGCGTAATCGGTATAGCGAATAAGTTACGGACTGGACGGTCCTGGATTTGAATCCCGGTGGGAATTAAGACTTATTCTTTAATCGAAAACTTCCATACCGGTTTTTGGGCCCGGACTCCTAGTCAGTGGGTACCGGGGTTCTTTTCCGGAGGTAAAGCGGCCGGGGCGTGAATTTGACCTCTCACCCCCATCTAGAGTGGGAGTTAAGAATGAGAGGAACTATGTATCTTCGTCTTCGACATGCTTTCGTGGCGTGGACAAGGAAAACATCTACTTCTATATATATATATATATACATAGGTTCTGTGGCCTGTCTTACTACAAGTGCATAGCTTCTTCCAAAGCGAGTTCTCCACACACGTAGTGCGACATAGTGTTTCGTCTTTCAGTTTCAAATAAATAAATATACACACATACACACGTCCACGCACATTTTTCACAGAAATTTATTGACTCGTACCTTTGGCTAGTTGCTTTATTGAGTAACGAGCAGTCACAACAGAATTTGATAGAAACGAAAATGAGACTCGTTTCTTCGCACTCCATTCGCCATGTCACCAGGCAAATTCTCCGTCAGGGTAGAGTGTCTATTTGCCTACATGCAGGCGCACTGCAATACACATTTTGCCAGAATACTGAAAGCCTTTTAGGGAGAAGCTTTGACCTGTGGTGCTGCGTATTTCTGTAAGTACGGACCGACATTAGGACAAGGTAGAAGGTCCCTCCGAAATGTCCGTACCTATCTACCGAAATGAAAGACACATTTCTTCCGACCACCAATCCAAAAAACGGACGAATGAAAACCACGAAATATCTAGGATTAGGCTTTAAACATTCCAGTTGATAACAAGCCAGTTAAATCCCGAAAAAATATCAAACACATCTTCAACATGTAACACTTATCCCGAGCTAACCATTACATTCTTGTGGGAAGACCTGGATTTTACAGCCTCCTACTACAGGAATATAGATCTGTTGACACTTGGCTGAAATTACTGTCGGTATGTGGCAACCTGCATACCTCTACGCAAGATCAGATGCCATTACCATAGGCGATACAGTGGTGTTCTACAGGCACTTCTTGTGATAAGGCACCCGCAATAAGAAATTACTTTGAATCAAGCACTTAGGCAGAATACAAAGTTTACTCTTCGACTTCTGTTTGCTCCTAAGTACGTATTTACTTTGAAAGTTTGAACGAAATTGCAGAATGAAGACTTTATCAAAGATAACCCAACTTCTATAGTACATAGTGGTTACTTGATGTCTAATTGGTTGCTGAAGAATTTAAAGGCATTACGAACAAATTTTCTTAAATTATTTCTTGTTTCGAAAGAAAGATTTAGACCTACGGTAGTCCACAGGTATTGGTAGGTATATATCACAGAAGACAGGCGCTTACTCATGAACTGTCAGGAATGTCTGTCGTCTTCCCTTTGAAGTCTACTATCCTCAAAAAACCAAGAAACTGTGGTGATGGATAATATGCACAGAAGTAAGAATGAAATAGTACAGTTTTTTTTTCATAGCACGACAGCTTCTGGTGATCCGGGATCTCCTCAGTATCCAGGCTTCACGATCATGCTCTAATACACCACACTCGGTTGGGCTCCTCTGGACGAGTAATCAGCCCAACACAGAGGCCTTTACCAGACAAAACAAATCAATCATAACAGACATTCATGCCGCCAGCGGGAATCGAACCCTCAATCCCAGCAAGTGAGCGGCCCCAGACACATGCGTTAGGCCACGCGGCCACTGGGATGGGCTGTTAGTACAGATAATAACTTACATTTCTTATTGTCATAACACCATAGATTCAGTTTAAACAAACAAACAAAAATCAGACATCGCAAATTCCCCTCAGAACTCGATATAACGTTACAGTACATGGAAATTATTCCAAATTATTCCTTATTTTTCTCTGACAGAACTTAAATAATCGCAAAACGAAGTAAAGTTTCCAAATCTTAAGACACAAGGCTTGTTTTGTCTCGCACCCATGGGTATTGCCATTCCAGGGTTACCATTTTCATTTATTCTTATTACACACCCATGGTGTAAACAAGCAAGCTTTACGCTTTCCGCACTCTTTCCTTCTTTGTGGCAACCCTCAGTCTCGGTGACCTTTTCCGTTCTACTGCAGGAACTGTTTCCATATTATTCAATTAGACATTCTATGTAAATTCTTTGTCCAGCTTTGTCTGCTGTAGCCTGCCTTGCCATTCTTTACTAATTCTCCTTGAGGTGGATATAGTTCACGTGGAGAGAGCTTTGTGAGTTCATTGGTTGTAAATAAATAACTTTGGTGTATTCCTAGACGAGTGTCAGGATTCAAACACTGGTTTTAGGCCTTAGAATCTTAAGGTTATTTCCGCGCTGACGAAAATTCGAAGAGTAACGCCAAAAGTATAGTTTTGAGTTAACAAATACAGTGTTAATGCGTAACCTATACTTACTCAGTAGCTGTTACGTGAGTTATACTTTTATAGTCACTAGAACATGATGTGTCTTTGTCTTCTAAAACAGGCACGTACCATAATGCGGCACCTAATATTCGCTTTCGTTTTGCGAGCACGCATTTTTAGGTAAGATACAGACCCATGCTGACAATCAGTGTGATGTTATCTAATTCAAAAGGCACACCACCTTTCCCAAGAAACTAATGTGCTCTTCCTCTTACAGCCGAAAACTCAATTCCGCAATATAAGTCAGTAGGATGAATTTTTACTTGTCCCAGGATGTTCTACCATTTCGAATTGAAACAAAGTTCTCATTGTCATTACTTAAAGTGTTTAAACTGCAGCAGTAAGCTTATGTGAATCGACGGAAGTAAGAAGCCTGCAAACTCTCCTCCTGAGCCTCGTTTCTTTCCTAAAGGTCTCTTTCTATATACAAAATGAAAGAAGCAAAACTCTTACGGCCAGCTGTTTTGACAACCAAATGCCTGAACAAAACACTCTGCGAGGTTTAGGTAAAAGTAAAGTTGGACAGGCCCTGAGGGATCCAGGAGGTTGAGATTCCCAAATTTCAAGACAATCGGCACATGAAAGTGGTACTGTTGTCAGCCCTAAGCACCGGCCGCCTTTACATGCCAGGAAATATTCCTGGTACTCATTTATATTAGAGGCTGGTCGATCCCAGGGCCATAAGATTATGTCAAAGAAAAATTCCAGTGACACAATAGAGAATCAAACCCGCGACCTTCCGGCTTGTACAGCAGTGCTTCCACCAAATGCGCTACTGCGTGCCTCCATGCGAGATCCAGACAATATGAAAACTAGACTTGTGGCCATAGGAGTAGTTTGCATTCCATCTCAAACAATCCGTACAAAAATCCAATCAGGACTTGATTGTAACACTATGCTGAACCGTTTTATTGTGCACATATTTGCATTTACTGGCTCTTATTTACATTTTACCAAACACAAGACTAGGTGTTTTTTCTGCAAAATCCGAGTTTTTATAATACTACGAAACCTAGTCGTATATAGCCTCGAAAAAAACTTATACATGTAAATAAAACTTGGAATTTAGATATTAATTTCAAAACTGAAATATATTTTGTTCTGGAAAGAAATGGGTCGTTTCTATCATCTCTCAGATAATCTGCCACTTTTTACTACCACAATATTGCCGTAGGAAAGCAACTTACGACACTGTAGATGTCACTGCAGAATATTAAAATAATCGAGTGAAATGACTCCGGAAAAATAACATTGTCACTTTTATGAAGACCTCTGCCCTGTTTTGTTTCAATATATAATGTTGGACAAACTCACATTGTATGCTTGTATCTCCATATTTTCATATCCGATGGAAAAACACATTAGCTGCAATTTGCAACATTTCCTTTCTCGAGACCTTGTTATAGTATCAAGAGGAGAACAAAGTTATTTCACATCATTGACGGTATGTAAAAAACGCAGAACTACAAGTAATTAATATGAAATTACATTACAAAATTATTACAGGTAATGCAATGCAAGTATTGTTGTCGTTGTTGTTGTTGTTAAAGAAGAGATATTCCAGTTTTTTACAAGTCTGGGTTTTGACTGCACCCTTTCGGAAAATTTAGTAGATTTTTATTCCACACAGCCGTTTTACGGGAATTTCTTTTACCTCGCTTTCGGAGAAATTTTACAGCACTTACTTTAAAGGCTAAAAACGTAGTTCCCTAGAAACGAAACATTATAATTTCCACAGACTTGTGCAGAGACCTTCAAGGACTTTAGACGCTATGCTTAAAAGTGAATCCTTGGGGTATCTGAAAAATGCATATACTCACTAAGTCTCAGACACAGAAAACATACAGAATTGCAAGCATGACAAATGTACTGAAGAATTTTAAAACTGTCGTTCATTTAGTAGTCTGTCTTACAACAGGTCCCAAGCCTCTTCCAAAGCGAGCTCTCCACATAGTGCGATCTAGAGCTTCCTACTTCAAATGACAGTATCCTCTCCTTTCCTTAATGTCATCCAATAGCTTCCCACGTCTTCTTCCTCGTCTTCCTGTCACTTCTACCCACACCCCCCTTTTACCTTTCCTTCAATAACTTGTTGCATAAGGCAGTTTCTACGCAAAATGTGACCAATCCAGTTAGCCTTCCGTTTACTTATTTCATGTAGGATATTCCTCTGCTCCTTGACTGTAAGTAATACTTCTTCATTTCTCACATGATTGGTCCAACTGATCTTTTCCATCCTTCTCCAGCACCAAATTTCAAAACTTTCCAGGTGTTTCTTATCTACTGCCCGAAGCGTCCAAGTTTCAGCATCATATATAAAGCTATGTTCCAATTGTAGCATTTCACAAACTTCTTCCTCAATTCCAAGCCCAATGTGTTAGTAAAAAAGAGCCCTCTTCTTGTTGAATGCAGCTTTAGCTATAGCAATCCTACATTTAATTTCACAAGTACCAGGAGCTAAAACCAAAATTCAAAATTGTTAACAACTCTAAACAGTTTTCAGCGATAGACTAGGTAGTAACTCGATGACATTTTATAAGTCACATGTATTGCTAATCAAACCTGATGCTACAGTAATCATTAGCTGTAAGAATGAAAGAGATAAGCAAGGAAGAACTCGTAAGGTACTTAAGGACGGCTCCGATATTTTTGCTGGAAATGTTAGAAGACTCTAGAAACCCTTCCAAAAAAAAGTTTGTTTTATGCCAGAAGTTCGAGGAGGTGAATTGTCACGTTACAACTAGACAAGCTTACTTTTCCTCGTGTATTTAAAATATAGGCGTAAGGTGCAAAAATACAGAGGAGGGCATAAAAATCTTTTTAATTCTAGAATTTGTAAGAATATTATAAATAGGAAATATAATCTACATTACTCTGGAGCATGAGAAACGACATTCGAGGACGGGAGACATGAAGGGTAATTCAATGCTAATCGCCAAATAAAATCTTAAAGAACTACAACTAAATTACAATATAATTTTAAACATATTGATCTGCACGTGTGGATAAGTTAACCTGAGGGAAAAATATAGGTGGAGAGTGTTTGAGTACAGGGTGTTGAATAAAAAAATATAGATGTAAAAGAAAAGTGAAGAAAATCGCATAACGAAGTGTTTCGTAACGTGTATTCTTGACCTATTACATGTAAAGAAAGCCAGGAGGATGCAATACGGGGGCCGAGTATTATTTATTGGTTGGAAAGTTGCAAAAGATTGTTAAATTTCAGTCGGCGAATATGAATGGAAGGGACCACACGGAAAACTATGCATTGATACCGAATTATATGTAGTAGGATATTATTGTGGTTGTTTCTTGTGAAGATGGTAATTAATTTCCCAGTTCCATAATAATTGGATAAATTCCTGATTATCTGACTGACTGTTATACTCTCAAGAACTGTACCGTGGAGAACGGACAACATTACGTTTTCACATAACACTTATGTTTATGTGTGTACATGTAATTAACATTAGCGTAATGGGAGTGTTTTAGTGCTGGACGATACCCTAAAGCAGCCAGAGTGACGCGTGAGTTGATGATCGAATTATTAACACAGGCATATAAAGTTATGTGATGAAGAAATGGAATCCGAGAGAGAGAGAAAGAGAATGTTCATACTGCAAAAACTATGAAGAAAAGTATAAGGCACAGAGTCATTAGGGACTTTTCAACACCGATGAAGTTACGGGTCACAAAGAGCCGCTTATCAGACTTTATGAGCAGTGAATGTCAGCATATAAAAAGGCTGCATAATTTAAAAGATGTGTTAGTCCCTGCTCTTTCGAAGGTATTGACAATAAAGCAAGACAAAAGTATGCTCTAACAATAAAGTTCCGAGTTTTATTTCCCGAAAGGTTAAAATTCCATTAGTCTGCAAATTAAAATGATACCAGTATAATGGATGAAATGTAATTCACTTCTCACTTCATAGCTTCAGAGAAGGGGGTTTAGGCTCAGCAGTGCTCATCATTTGTTCTTGTACACGTTCACCCACAGCTGTGACATGTGTTAAATATAATCAATTACTATATAGAAGGCCAGTCCCAGTGGCCGCGCGGTCTAAGACATAGGTCTGCGGCCGCTCGCCTGTTGAGACTGCGGGTTCGAATCCCACCGGGAGCATGTTGTGAGTGTTGTTTGTTGTCAGGTAGAGGTGTCTATGACGAGTTGATCACTCGTCCAGAGGAGTCCTACCGACTGTGGTGCGTCGCTGTGTGTGATCTAGAACCCTCAAGAATGAGGAGGACCTGGCCCACTGGGGGCTGTCGCGCCAAAAACAAACTATATAGGAGACTTAGAAACACTAATCATTATTCATACCAATAAAATACTGCGCACACTGCATGAAGTACACAGAATCCAGTATTGTAAAAATTTTTCATGCGGCAAATGTGAACCGTTTCTTTTCTTGTCTTGCTTATACCTTCTTTTTCTTCAAAAATATTCTCTTCTTTCTCTGATTTTCCACTAAGCGTAAGTCAGGTTGTGAGTGTCGTTACATCAAATATTATGGAGACGTTTGCAAACTTTCATATTTTATTATGAATTGGACCTTCAAACGTCCTTAGTTGTGCCTAAATGCTCTAAATAGCTACTAAAAACATTCTTATTTTCGGCTTTATTCATCGAAACTGCTCACACATTTTATGTACCAAATGGAATCTGCTGGACTTAAAAGACTATTCGAGGCTTCGTAGGAGAGTAGAGACCTTCCTGAAAACGCGAATACCGTCGACAAATAGAAAATTGTCTCATTTCTACAAACTAATAATGGCAAGACACTGTAAGCGTACATACGTATTCAAGTCAATTATCTATTTTTGTCCGATTCTAACAAATCTAAAATGTGTCGACAAATTTTTGTAATAATCTCAAATACGAAATTTCACGCTAATACGCCCTGTGAGAATAGTGTTTTTCCATGAAGACAAAGGGACAACCACACATGACGTCAATAGTTGCTCATTACAACTTCTTTACAAACGCACATAATAATTGTAGGTACAATAGACACAATACATATAAAGTATACACTAATACAGAATAAACATGGCCGGTTTCAGCCAAGTATTTGTGAAACACATTATACCTTCATCTTACTGATTTAGGGTTTTGTATATCTACGGCCTACTTCATCTGAAGTGTCGAAAATTTGACCACCGTCTAGTTTCAACTTCCTAGGTTTCCTGTGTCGGCCTTACAATTGTCCGTTATCGCGAACGTTTGGAATTTTTTCTATAAAGTTTCTGCATGATGAGAATACAATTTTATGGTGAAATCACACGTTAGAAATATCGAAAGAAACATGCAAGCCTTGAATCCGTGTGTATCTTGCAGAATTGAGAGTCGCTCGACCAATCTTGGTTTTGCAGAGCCGATAACCCATTCGGTTACGTAAGTTAGTTCTTACATTGTCCTGGTTGTACCAGCGGTATCTACAGTCTACTCCCCATGTTTTCATGGGGTTTCTCAACAGACATTTATTTGAAGATTCGTATCTTCAACGAAGTGATGACGTGAAGTCTTCTAGAAATATTCTGACTTTTGATAGGATGTTGCTGCCACCAATATCAGGGTAGACGAAGTAAACCGTACGCGAAAAAGAAGGGCGGGCACAGGAAGTCAATAGACTCAGGTCGGCACAAGGGCTGTCTGAATTCACCAGCGCTTTTACCAAAGCACGCGACGTTCAGTAGGACAGTGAAGGCTGCCAACAACAAGGCGACCACGTCGAATCAACACTAACACTAAGCGGCCAACCTGACAGACGTTTCGAAGTTTTCCTCAGTTTCAAGGCAAATGCCGGGTTTATTATACATTACCCACGGTCGGGACCGCCTTTAACCAGTGCGATCACAATCTTTCTGGGCTATAAACCCGGATATCCATCCAGTCAAAGACCTAATCGCCAGACTGGATCCTGTTCCCAACAGGTACACGCGTACACCAAGGCCTTCAGCCAAGACTACAACATCCGTTTGTGCTGGATGTAGGCGGTCTCCTATGATATCACTGGTCAGCGGAAATAAAAACCGCTCCATGTTAAAAGTCGGGGTAATTAATAGCTTTTTGTCATTGCTGAAACCTAATATGGTAACCAAATTGCTCTAAAATCCACCAGTGATAAGGGAGAGAGAATTGAATTAAATAACTACGTTCGTAACAATAAATAGTAGTATTACAATACAAAGTACCAAATAGCGAACCAAGTCTCCACATTACGTTATCCTAACTAGAAAAATTCACTAGACATTCACATCGTCTTCTTCTGCCTCTTATTTTCGCCACTTGTTGTCTCCCTTATAAGACTACAACAGTAGTCAGCCGACATATCTGGACTACATTTTCCACTTTACATCTTCTCAGTTTTGAAAGTATCTTTACGGAGGATTTCGCCACGTTCGACGGAGAGGGATCCCATGTTTTCAGGAAAAAATCCAAATATGAATGCAGAAAATGAAGTCTCAATGACATGTTACAACCCGCAGTACTGTATGATGAAATTAACTCCTGCATAATTTCACTGTAACTTTAAGCTTTTCATTGCCTAGAAAGTTTCTGCAAACGTCTTCTCATGCCTTCCAGGCTATTCGTTCTGTAGAATTTAATTTTGAACCACAGTCTTTTTCTTCGAGTAGGTGTGTATTTTGTGGACCAAAGAAAATTCCTTCTTTCGTCTTTGCCTGACATTTCGGAAAATTTTTGTTTAAATGGGCAAAACCTTCGCATTATTTATCCATCGCTTTCACAGATATTTTTATCAAACCGAGCTTGATATGCAAAAGAAGCAAACAGATTTTTTACTTATAATCTAAAGCAGAATGTGCCACATTCTTCTGACTTGGTGTTGTTTCTGAAAGGAGTGACCAGTTGGTTTACTGTGTAGTGGCAGTCCCTCGCTCGGCTGTCCATTTCACATTAAAGAAGAGTTTAGTGTATCCGCTTTGCTGCACAGTCAGCATTGCTGTAAGTTTCAGGTCAACAAATATATTACACCACTGTTTTTATATATGGCTTTTTATGCAGCAAGACCTAAGTTCCTTTTAATTTCCTTTCATATGATCTGCATGATTCAGTGGGATAATAGGAAACTTATTTCAATTGTGGAGTAACACTGCCTTCAAACTGACCTTAGATGAATCAATGAAAGCCTCCATTGCCCAGAAGTGTGTTCAAGTTTCAATCCTTCCATTAATTCTTGGACGTTTTTCAGTATGCTTTTCACCATTCTTTGAGCAACACGTTGTTGTGTCTGACTGCCAATTCCAACAAAATGATACTTCTATATTTTTCTCAAGACAATTCCACTGTTTAAGTCTTGATCTGAGTAGCTTAGCCCTTTGTTTTGTCGCTGTAATAAAATATCTGTATGTGTAGCATCCCTTTTATTAGCAGTGTGATAATTTTTACATTGCAAATTTATGGGGCGCTAAACATTTGGAAGGAGGTCTTTTCAATTTCAGGTACAGTTTGAGACAATCATTCTTGGTATTTTAGTGACTTCAATAAGTAAAAATAAATGAATAAAATAAATACCCTTTGGTACAGCCTCAAATTTCGATTTTTGGTCTTTCAACTGAGATAAAACCTGGCATCATCCAAGGTGAAGGTGATAGAATTATTTTATTCATATATTCGTGTTTGTAAACCTATTTCCAATAAAAAACAAACTGATTTCAGGGAGTAAATTTATGCCGACCAGTGTAATTTATAAGGCACTCTTTTCGCATTCCTGCCATGAGCATCTTTCGCAGCAACGGTTTGAACTAACAACAAACGACGAATTGCACTTTGGACAAGTTGTCGTCCTCATTTAATTGTCTTACTCAGTGGTTAGTTGATGTGGTTTATTCATCTACCCTGAAGATGGAAGCGGAATGATCCTATGAAACGTTAGCACAATTGTAACAGGTCACACGACGTCGCACATTAGAAGACACAAATTGTCACTAATTCAGTTGTGATAACCTAAAACTTTTGTCCTATTCTTACATACTAAGAAATCTGTATTCTGTCGAATTTTATCCGCAATCGTGTTCGGCTAAAATTTATACTATGACAAATGTCGCCAGCAAAGATGCGGAATGGCATTTGATTAGGTGAAGTATGGTAATGTAATTCTGTGATCTGACTTCCTGGCACATGGCAGGCAGAATGCGACGAACACTCGTTTGGAGACACTACGTAACAGCCATGAGGTAATTTCTCCAGGTTCTGCAAGTCGTTGATATTCAGTTACTACATTATTTACGTAATTACGAGACCCAGATCAAAATTACGGCCGATCCCGATGGCCGCGCCGTCTAAGACGAGGGTATGCAGCCTCGTTTGCTGGGAATCTGGGTTCGAACCCCACCGGGACATGCACGCCTGTCTCTTGTGAGTGTCGTTTTTTGTCAGGTGCAGGCTTGCGTCGGGCTGATCGATCGGCCAAAGGATTTCTACCGGTTGTGGTGTGTCTGAGTATGATCGCGAAGCGTCGACAATGAAGAGGCCAAGGCCTTTTAGGGGCTGTTACGCCAACGCATGAATTTACCGTAACTCATGAAACAGTGAAAATTTAAGTCTTCCTAGATGCCACGCCTAGTGGTAAACAGTTACTGACGGTTCGGGCGAGTGTGATGCCTCACTCGTCGGCAATAAGCAGTCCAATATCAATTCAATGGGTAAAAATTAATATTCGCAAAAAGTTAAAATAATTACAAAAAATACCTGAAAACTCTTCGCGCTTAAAATATATAAATATGGAAATATTTACTAAATGAAATAGAGATTTCGACGAAAGAATACGGGAGTTAGGTTAGGTTATAGATGTACAATAAATTCAGCGGAGTGAATAAATTCATAAGTTTATGGACGGCAGCATGCAGTGCTGAAAATACGTAGTCACTTAAAATTGAAATTTAAAGTTATTATCCTCTGATGATTCCAGGCTTTTGGGACTAGTAAGCAGGTACCCACTTTCACAAGGATCCTAATGTCTTCATTTTCGTGATCAAACAATCCAAGAAGAGTCCAAGATGAAAAACATCAGTGACTTTTGACCAACATCCCACAAAATTGAAGCTTCAGAAAGACAGCATTCCTAACCACACTTTCTTTGTAAACAATAAAAAATTATTCTTTCCAGCATTACCACAACACCCCTCATGAATATAATAGTATGGATGATTAAAGAAGGCGTGAAATGCAATAAATTTTCTCAAGTCATGCTAATTCCATTGGAATTAAGCAAATACATGGGTAAATATGTCGACATATTTAAACAAAAATTCAGTTTACAGCAGAATAAAAATGTCAAGAAATTCTGTACTCTACATAAGTGTATATGCAGATTTATGCGCAAAGTAGTCTACGTCGTTAGCTACTACTACCTGACAATTTCAGAACTCAAGAATTTCGTGGTTCCAAATGTATGCAGATTTTTTTGTTAAGAATAAATAATGGTGCCACTCACGTCTGGAAAGAACGGACTACCCCACCTACAAGTTGTACGCCAGTAGTGTAGTACACGAAAGTGAATTTTAACTAATAAGTAGCCTATTACATACCAGGTTGACTGAAATGACCTCATAAACAGGTGATTTACTAGAGGCAATTACAACCAAATTAATTACTCGTCTAGTAAATTGAGTAGATCCTCTCGGTTGTGGTGGGTCTGCAACACGTAGAAGTCAAACACAGTAAGGAGGAAAGGGCACGTTGTTAAATATCTTACCCAGCGTCACGGCCCTTCAAGTTTTTTATAATCTACGTTCCAAACGAATTGAGAAAAACTCCCGTCGAACGCAGATCCATAAACTTATAGTGGAATATTCGATCTGATAACAGGAATGTACTGAGTATAACAGCGAATGTACTGAGTATAACAGGAATGTACTGAGTATAACAGCGAATGTACTGAGTATAACAGGAATGTACTGAGTATAACAGCGAATTGTACAACTTTTTCGCTTAAATAATATTTTGTACACTGGAAACATTAGACTGTTATGTTTGAGAACCAAGGTTCAGACATGGACAACACAACAGAATGCAAAATTTATATTTCAAAATCATTTTCATTTGAAATTCTGTGGATGGTGGCAGTAATGTCCTGGGCGCTTCTTCGGGAGGTAACCGGATCTGCTCGGTGTCGGAATTTAGACACTTTTACTGAGATTTACTGTAAATTCTTCAGTGTAATCAGACGAACACATCACAATACGACCGTCTTTTCCCAATTCCCGTCTTCTCACTTTTCATGAACAGCATTTCTGCTAATTCGACGTTACATGTGGCATTGTTTTGAAAACCATCGTTAACTAAACTAAGAAAAAATTTAGATAGTTTCCTTATGCGTACTGCAAACAACCGTGGACAAAACATGCTAAGTTTCTTATGGATGTTAAGAAAAAATAAAAAATGGAATGCAATAGGAAAAACTTCCTTTTGTCTCATCGAAGTTTTCTTCGCGATCAGCTCAGATTGCTAGCTCTGACAAAGTATTTTATACCCAGAAACGACGACTTTAATTTAATTTAATTTCGGGTTCTCGGACTCACCAGAAGAATTACGGGTTTCCGTAGACAACCGGAGGACTGCGGGTTACCGGAGTCACCCGAAACTCCTTGTTCCCGGATTCATTCACAACTACAGATTCCCGGAGTCACACAAAACTCCGAGTTAACGGAATCACACGGGACTCCTGGGAAACACGTTGCTCCGAGTTCCCGAAATCACCCAGAACTTCGGATACAGGAGTCACTAGAACAGCGCGGATTCATCCGCAACCCGGGTTCCCGGAGTCACCCAAACTCTGCGTTCTCGGGGTTAACCGGAACTGTGGATTGTTGGACTCAAGCGTAACTCTGGGTTCCCTGAGTCACCTGTATCTCCGAGTTCCCTGAGTCACATGGAACTATGGGTTCGGTGAGTCACTCGGAACTCTGAGTTCACGGAGTAACCCGGAACTCCGAATTCCATGTCACCCTGACCTCTTGGTTCCCAGAGTCACCAGAAAATTATGTCCCAGAAGACACCCGGAACTCCGAGTTCCCTGACTCACCCAGAACTAGGGATTCCATGAGTCACCCGGAAATCCGGGTTCCGGGGTTCAAAGGGAACACCGGTTTCCGGGAGTCAACCGGAGCATTCCGGCATGCCGAAGCACCGGAAGACTCCGGTATCTTGAAGTGAAACGGAGGAGTCCGGGGTCCCGGAGTCAATCGGAACTGTGGTTTCCCGATTTCACCCTAATTCCGTGTTCCCGGAGTCACACGGAACTCCGGATTCACGGAGATAACAGGAACTCCGTTTTCTCGGAGTTTGCCGGTACTCCGATTTCCGGGAGTCGCTCGGAAAACCGGGTTCCCGGAGTCACGCCGAAATCCGGATTCCCCGATTAAACCGGAAGTAAGGGTTAACAGAATTACCCCGAACTCCTGTTCCCGAGTCACCCGGAACTCCGATTTCTCGAACTCAGCCGGAACTCACGATTCCCTGAGTCACGGGGAATTACCAATTCCGTCCGGGTTTCTGGAATCACCCTGAAATTTTGTTTCCCTGAGTTACCCGGAACTCCAGGTTCCGAAAGTTATCCGCCACTCCGGGTTCTTGCAGTCACCTTCAACTCTATGTTCCCGGAGTCACCCGGAACTCCGATTTCACTTAGTCACCCGGAACGTGGGGTTCCCTGAATCACCCGGAGCACTGGGTTCCCGATTCACTTGGAGGACTCCTGTTTTGTGGAGTTAACCGGAACTCCGTGTTCCTGGAATAACCCGCCACTCTGGGTTCGCAGAGTCACCCGGAACTCCTGGTACCCAGAATCAAACTGTACCCGACCCGTGGTTTCCGGAGTCACCCGGAATTCCTGGTTCCTTCCGGTTTCTCGTAGAAAACCGATGCTCCGATTTCCTTAAGTCATCCGCAATTCCGGGTTCCCGGAATAAACCGGAACTCCAGGTACAACAAGTCACACGGAACTCCGGTTTCCGGAATCAGACGGAACTCCGTGTTGACGGTATCACAGGGAATTCCGATTTCCCGGAATCAACCGGAGAATTCCGTGTTCCTGGAATCACCCGAAGGACTTCGGGTTTGCGGGGTCAACGGGAAATCCTGGTTCCCGGATGCACCCAAAACCCGACTCCAAGTTTCCAGATGCACGCGGAACTATGGGTTCCCTGTATTACCCGGAACTCAAAGTTCCCTGAGTCACCCCGAACGCCGGTTTCCGTCTGGGCTAGCTGAGTCACACAGAATCCCGCCTTCCCAAATCACACGGAACTCCGTGTTTTCGGAATCACGCAGATTTCCGAATTCCGGAGTCACCCGGAGGATCATGGGTTCACGGAATCATTCGGAGGATTCCGGGTTCGCGAAGTCAACCGAAAATCCGGCTTACCCGCTTCACCCGGAACTCCAGGTTCCCAGTGTCGCCCGGAAATTCGCATTCCTGGATTAACCTGAAAATTCCGGTTCCCGAAGTCGCGCGAACTCCGAATTCCCTGAGTCCAGCGGAACTCCTGTTTGTCGCAGTCACACGCAACACCGTGCTCCGGAGTCACCCTAAACTACAGGGGAATCCGGATCTTCATGTTCATCATATCACCCGGTACTCAGGCGGAAACCATAACTCTGGGATCCCGAAGTCACTCGAACTCGGGTTCACGGAATCACCCACCCAAACCGTAACTTTGGGTTCCTTGAGTCATCCGGAATTCCGGGTTCTCGGAGTCCCTTGAGCGACCCTAAACTCCGGGTTCCCGGATTTCCCGAATTCCTGGTTCCATGAATCACCCGAAATCCAAGTATCTTGAGTCACCCGCAATTATGGGTTGCATGATTCACCCGAAACTCCGGGTTCCGGGAATCACTGGGAACTCGGGATCCCCGGAGTTACCCAGTCCTCCGGGTTACCGGAGTCACAATAAACTCAGGTATCACGGATTCACCCGTAGTACTCGGTCTTCCCGGACTAAGGCGGAGGACTCCGGATTTCCGGAGTCACTTGGAACTCTTGGTTCTCGTAGACACCCGGATCTCCGGGTTCTCATAGTCACCCTAACACCACTCCGGTTTCCAAAGCCACCCAGAACTCCGAGTTCCCTGAGTCACCGGGAACTCCGTGTTCCCGTAGTCGCCCGAAACTCCGAGTTCAGTGATTCACCCTCAAATCCTGGTTCCGGATTCGCCCGGAAAGCCGTGTTCCCAGATCCAGCCAGAACTGCTGTTTTCCAGATTCACCAGGAACTCCAGATTTTCTTAGTCAACAGGAACTCCGGATTCTCTTAGTCACCCAGAACTCCGGTTTCCCGGAGTCACCCAGAAATCGGATTTCCCCTATTAACCCGGAACGCCGATTACCCTGAGTCACCTTGAGCTCTGGATTCCCTTAGTCACCAGGATCTCCGGGTTCTTTGAGTCACCCGGAAATCCGGGTTCCCTGAGTCACCCGGAACTCAAGAATCCTCTCGTCAACCCGAACTCCAGGTTACATTGTAAACCGAAACTCTTTGTTCCCGGAGTCGCTCGAAACTCCGGGCTCTATGAATCACCCTGAACACCTACTTCCCTTGTTACCCGGAACTCCGGGATCGCGGATTCAATCCGTGCTCCGTGTTCCCCGATTCAACCCGAACTCCGGGTTCCCGCAGTTCCCGGAAGCCGATTCCGCATTCCCCGATTCACCCTGGACTCGGGGTTTCATGAGTGACCCGAATCTCCGGGTTCCCATAGCCAAGTGGAGTTCAATGAATCACCCAGAACTCCGAGTTCGCGGAATCACCCGGAACTCCGTGTTCCCTGATTCTCAATATCTTCTGGTTACCGGATTCATCCGGAATTCCGGATTCCCTGAGTCACCCGGAAATCTGGGTTCCCGGAGTCACCCGGAACTTCATGTCCCCTGAGTCAACCGGAACTCCAGGTTCCAGTACTCACCCAGAAATCCGAGTTCCTAGAGTCGCCCTGAACTGCGGGTCCCCGGATTCACAAAGAAATCATGGTTCCTAGATTTAACCGGTATTACGGGATCTCGGAGTCTAAAGGAAATCGACTCAATGTTCCCGGAGTCATCCGGAACTCCTTATTCCCTGAGTCACACGTAACTCCGTGCTCTGTCTGGGTTCCCGTAGTCAACCGGAACTCCTAGTTCAGTGAGTCACCCGGAACTCGGGGTCCCCGGATTCACGAGGAAATCCATTTTCCCAGATTTACCCGGAAATCCTGGTTCTCGAAGTCTCCAGAAACCGGACTCAGTGTTCCTACAGTCATCCGGAACTCCGGGTTCCCTGATTCACCCCTATCTCCGAGTTCCGTCTCTGTTCCCGTAGTCAGCCGGAACTCCCATTTCAGTGAGTCACCTGGAACTCCGCGTTCCCGAAGTCACCCATATTTTGGGATTACCGGATTTACTCGGAACTCTGGGTTCCCTGAGTCACCCTGAATTCTGGGTTTCGTTCGGTTTCGTGGAGTTACCCGGAACTTCAAGTTCCCTGAGTCAACCGGAACTCCGTATTCCCTGAGTCGCCCGGAACTCTGTTTTCCCGAACTCACACTAAATTCGGGTACACGGTGTCACCTGGAACTCCGGGTAACACGGATCTCTGGGTTTCCGGAGTCACCTGGAATTCAGGCGGAACCCGGAACTCTGGGTTCCAGTAGTCACCCGGAACTCCGGGTTCCCATATTCACCTGGAACTCCGTGTTCCCAAAGTCGGACTACCGGAGTCACCCGGATCTCCGGGTTTCCTGAGTCAACCAGAACTCCGTGTTCTCGGAGTCACCCAGAACTCCGTTTTCCAGGAGTCACCCGGAACTCCTGTGAAAACCGACTGGTTTCCCGGAGTCACCCGGAAACCCGGGCTCCCGAAATCACCCGGAATCCGCGTTTCCGGAGTAACATGTAAGAGCAGCAGCAGAAGCAGCAGCTCCGGGTGACTCTGTGAACCCGGATTTCCGGGTGATTCCGGAGCAGCAGAAGTTGCTGCCGCTGCTGCTCCTGCGAACGCTAATTTCTTGCTTGTTATAGGCTACATCTGTGAGCAAACACAACTGTGCGAACTGCATTGTTGTTCTTATTGCTGCTGTTGAATCTCAATTCAATGGCGATTTCAATTGCTAATCGAGAATGTCAGTAAATTACCTTTGAACAATTTTGATCCCATCTCCGATTATAAATATATACATAAAGAAAATTTATTTTCTCTCAGCGGTGTTGCTTAAGATTCCATTCTTATGGGACGTAACGCTATTATTTTGGGCCAGTAAATTCCACTGATCCAAAGGGTCGTATTGCCTTCATTTTCGTATTCGAACAGTCCTCAATACGAAGACACCACAGCCCTCCGAAACGTCTGGAACTACTCATCTCATGACGGAGCGTCACATCGCTGTAAGCTTCAATCTTTTTGCCTACACAATTCTAAATATTCTTTATTTGCACCTTCCTTTAAGCTTTGCTTGTGTCGACCATAATCCCTGTTCAAAACTCATAGGTATAGAAAGGACCTTACTGAACGTATTATAAACAATTTTCTTTTGATTAATAATTGTCAGCGTCAGTAATGCGGAGAATAATTCGTTATTTAAAGAAAGAACTCATAGCCTACAGAAATTAATTGAAAGCGATAGCACTTATTTCTATAAACAGACGGTCCCTTAAAAATATGGATAATGGGATGACAGAACTTGCGATGTGGAGACTAATGAAAAGACAAGGGAAGGAGAGTGTACATTAAAAACGCTAAGTAGGAAGTGAAACAGAAACATTAAGGCGTATGCGAGTTCTAAACAAAATGAACTAAAGAAGTAGCATGAAAGGGAAGGGACTCTCCTGAGAGATAAGAAACGATGGGTTCACTGGGTTGTACGAAAATATTCATTATCCGTCTTCAGGGCTTCTGAAGCACCATAAATATTGCTTATGTAGACGTAGCTGTAAGTGTTCTTAAGAACTGTTTTAAATTTAGTAAATATTATATTAAAAGCTTCCTCAGTGCACATAATTAAATCAGCTACTAGTCAACAACGTATAGCACAAAGTGATTATACAGAAAAGAGTAATGCACTGCCTACCCCCGGAATTCGGCAATTGGAACTTCTCGTATGAGTTGCTTGTAGCGGTAACTAACAGAGTGGTTATGACAACTGAATTCTGTAAACAAAAGGAGAAAGAATCATAGGAAGGTTTTAGTCTTGAGAATTAACAATAAGTTCTTTCAGTCTTGCTATCAGCAGCTCTAACTTAAACTGAACATGTTTTGTAGCAAAGTCTGCTGAAATAAATAAATATATATATATATCACTGCATGTCACAAAATCACATTTTGCCTCAAATATTGACCAGTCCAGTAAATTTCTATTATTTGTTTGTCACTTTACCCGCACAGCTATTGGAACGAAACAGCAATCCACTTGACATGCCCGCCTACCTATACAAATAAGGGAACAAAAATAGAGATAAATATCTAAGTAGTTTGATGTGGAACTGGTCCATTGCACGTAAATAGTTTGCTTGTACGAAGACACAAATTTTACTGAAATGTAAATCACAGAGTATAAAACACACTATGATCCGTCATCCACATTATGATCCAAATTAAAGACTGAATTAACTTTACACCACAGTAAAAAGAATACGCCACAATTTAAAGACATTATCTAGTCCCGCTTTATGTAACGAAAGATATTCTACGGATATTGTAAACGTCAGATTAAATCAAATGTGCATAAATGCCGGGCTCCAGGTCGCTCAGGTGAGTACATTTCGCACGTTGGTATTCCATGAATATTTTAAATATCAATACATGTAAATTTCTTGCATAGTGAGTTACAATGAGAATAGCTGCATGGAACCATCCGTATGAAGAGAAATAAATATTTCCTCCTTAAAAGCTTATCTATTAAATAGAGAATCTGTGTTTGGACTGAAACCCCTACGTTTTTAATTCGTTCTAAACATAAAGTGAATGACTCACAGCAAGATTAGCGTTCACTCATATAACCTTTCTCATTCTTAACAAATCTGTTCACAGTGACTTATACGCTACGAAATAATAAAACCCCACTTTCGAGAATTGTAGTAGACTCATCAGGTCTTTATAATTTATGCAATCATAGTAGGAGGAATAACATAAAGATAATTTGCCGTTCAGGCTTATCCCAAAAACGTGAAGGGTTTTGGGCAAAACGTTGTTCTGACGCCTCAGACCGAATAAGGTGACATGAAACGTGTCTTGGTTACTTCACGACAAAAACAAACTGAGTTCTTGAAAAAAATAACGACAGCTTAACCCCTGGATATTTACGTTAAGTTAAAGAAGGAAAATGAAATAATAAGCCATTTTCTCAAATACCCAAGTCTGTTTCAAAACGGCAAATCTTCAATGTCATATCAGCACCAACGTCAGCACCTTGGCAAGCTTAAACCTTTACTTATTTTATTTTATTCCGTCCATCTATGTATATTATTTAAAATTAGCATATCCATCGCATTTCTTCCAACTCTGATCTCTAAGCAGATGAAATGAATTTTATGTATTTGGCTTTTGTATTTTGTCTGAGATATTATCTTACCTTTTTTTAATAATGTATCCATTTCACACGTGACAGGCCTAAGGTCGTCTGTAACATTCAGCTCTCTGCGAAAATGTCATATATGCATTGTATTTTGCATTTCCCAGTGCACTGTATATTGCATAACAACAAAGACATTATTGATAATTAGGTATCTATTTGTATTTATTTATGAGCAATAAGTATCAGACATTTTGTTTTAGACACAATCAGACATACAAGAAAAAACGCGTGTAAGAAAAAGTGAACGTCATGAAACGTTATGTTTGAAACGATATATTATGGCATGCTACATGCTTTGGAAGTCATTAATTATGCATATAGCCGTAGGTATTCACTGGCCGTTCCCTGTCTCCTTGCGGGCCAAGTTGCAGTTTTCTGTGAACCTACAGTATTACCACTTGGTTTCCGTGCAGCGAATTAAATTAAAAGAGAAACAGGACGCTGTGATTAAATGTTATGTGGCGTTTTGCAGGGCGGCCCGTAATGTAATTTACGTGACATCTCTTACATGAGACATCGACCGAAATGGACGAAATAACGGTCGCGATATAGATATTTATGCAGTTTCTGTTTATATCGATGATGGGGAAGAAGCCCCGACGTTCCTCAGTTCAGTAGAAGTGCACCAGACAGTAATTCCTGCAGCCCTATTTGACCAATTCACGCAGTCGCTGAAAAGCGTCCAGACATCCAACCCAATCGGTCACCAAACTCTGAATTCCTATAGAGACTTTTGTGTTCTGTTGAAAAAAAAACAGCCCACCTCATTTTGTACTTAAACGGCCGAATGACATACTTGTCCTTCCGCGTGCTATCTTCACAGACCCGTAAACAGGAAATTTAGATGACGAGAAATACGGTCTGCAAGCACGCTGTTCCAAAACGGTCTGTAAGCACGCTGTTCCAATACGGTCTGCAAGCACGCTGTTCCAATACGGTCTGCAAGCACGCTGTTCCAATACGGTCTGCAAGCACGCTGTTCCAATACGGTCTGCAAGCACGCTGTT
>Ga0123352_10000633_pt1 | contig 43023 bp, 34 predicted proteins | sample TergutLab28metaG_FD_89700 | JGI IMG/M metagenome (GOLD analysis project Ga0123352, IMG submission 89700) | Labiotermes labralis P1 segment gut microbial communities from Petit-Saut dam, French Guiana - Lab288 P1 | ecosystem: Host-associated > Arthropoda: Insects > Digestive system > Gut ... | reverse complement strand
TTCCTACCTAAATGATGGCTTGACCTCCATCAAGTTTCCTCGGGGAAAGACACTGGAACTATATGGTAGAATTTCGCTGCCACCAGCCAAATAGATTTGGCAAATCTGATTTCAACAAGGACTTGAGGATTTATAAACAATCATCTTATTCAATCCCAATTGGGATAAAAGTAAAATATATATTCTATTCTGTAAAACTAAATATCATGTAACAATAATTAACAAACTAATAAACACAGAACTAAATCAATCAAGCTCTGTCGAAGTATAATATACGTTATTTAAATAATTAGCTTGCTCTTTCTGTCTCTATAAATCAAAATGCGTAAATTTGGAATAATATCTAATGTAATTACCAAATTGCTCAACTCGAAATAAAGTGAATTTAGAATACCAGTCAATATGCCTCACCTTGAATAAACAGTAGACGGTACAGCATTGTAGTTTCGTTACAACAATCTTTGTAATAATTGTATATTGTCACTTAATTCTTCAATTGTAGATATGTGATGGCCGACAACTAATTTGTTAGCGAGTGAGGGCATTTACTGGGTTGCGCTAAGCTTTATAGAGTAGAGCTGACAAGTCATGCATTCCTAAAAGTATAATGATCTGATCAAGTCACTACCGGGTTCAGGCTGGTTGGTATTGCTGACTTCAGCGGTTGTGACTGATCGATCTCTTCCTGGATTCAAGTATTAAATTTCAAAGTTTCCATCTAATACAAATACTAGGTAAATCTAACATGCATTACATCCCTCTGTCCTTAAAATTAGATTTGGGGTGTTAAACTTAAAAATTAATTTACAGGCCAAATCTTATATAGCATATACCAAATTTTAACACGTAATGCATGGTAGCAACAACGTCCAGCAAATAAAATATTCATACAAGCTTACAAATCTAAGAACATAAATTAATAAAATCAAATGTGCATAAACAAATATAAACAACAAAATTCATCTTAAGTAAGCTAGGAATGTGGGAAAGGTAAAAATACAAATGTTACATTATACAATAATACATAAGAGTTCTGTTTAAAGTCTGCAACATGCAATGTCTTAGTTCCTTCGAGACAAGGTGCTGAGCTGCAGTCTGTGGCTGCACAAAGATGGGTGAGTGAGCGTTATCTTGACATGTGAAGTGCAGTGGCAGCAATTTCTCTGTAGGTTTGGATCGCTGGTCTGAGTAACAGGAAACTGCATGGCTGCTTTAGTGCCTGGACTGCACAGGGTATGATGCAAAAAGAACATGTTGTTCTTGGTTCTCATTCCTTGGTTAGATGTTCTCGGATGATAGTGCTAATGCAGGGGAAGAGGAAGTACAAGTTTTGCTATTGGGTTTTGGAATAATACGAAGGATGTAGTGAAATCGGAAATAGAAGAGAAAACATATGGTTCCTGGTATTAATGTAGCACAAATGGAAGTAGTGATTATTATGAACCAATGAGTGTTTTGCTTATGGAGCATCATTGTTCTGTGAATGTGCAGGAGTGAATCAACATCAAATGTTTGCTGAAGGGTTGTAACCTTGGTATGCACGTCGTGTAGTTTTTGAATATCTGCAGAAGATATGTCTTTCAGCTGCTGGATCTCATCGTTGGTAACAATGGATATGTTATCTGGTAGATAGAATTTTGGTGTGTCGAGTTCTGCTAGTGATGTGCCATGCAAGTCTGGAAATATCGTAATCTCGTCAGAAGTGATGTGGCATTCAGAAGTATTGTGGAGTATTCCAGCTCCGTAAAGTGATATCGTGCGGTGTATCTGGTCCTTGGTGTCGGGGCATCGTAGTGAAATCTGGTGCCGTGTTGGAAAGTGGAAAATCCATATATTTCCGTGGTGTTGAAGAGTAGGTGTTGGGTGCTGAATAAGCAGTTTTTGTCAGCAGACACGGTGAGTATTTGTACTCTGAAAGAAAAGGCTAGACAAACAGGTCATTGTCTGTGCACTACACACTGGTGTGTTAGCTGGGCATATAGTGATGCTGCCTTTCTTACAATGGCTGCAGTCTCTGTGAGCATTAAGTAGGCATGTTGACTGATTTGTAATCCAAAATACGAGTAATCAACAATATATTGAGCACATTTACCAGGAGATACGAGAGTTGGCAAGGTAATTATTTAAAATAAAGTAAAGTGACAGCTGATTTCAAAGGTATGTGAAGGAGTAAGTTAATATAGTGAGTATTCGCTACTATGGATACTGCAGTCAAGTCGTAATACAAATGTATGTTTTCAATATTAGTGCCTGCTATTAATTCTGGCAATCATAACATTACTTTTCTCAAAATGCTCTGTAAGACTGTCGGGTTCACAAGTTTTATAGACAATCGTCCATGAATAGCGCATTGTATGATGTTAAAAAAATCATCAATTTGTTGCACTAGCTGAAATAACGTAAACTCTAGTTGTCTAATTACTGTGTGCAATTCGCTTTGTCCAAACAAAGTAATATTTAACCATAGTATATCTCTAGCGATTTGTTGAAATCGTTCATGCAATTGAATCATGTTATCCTTAATAATATTAGACAAATTTGCAATAGCTTCAGTGTCTACCTTCACAGCTGTATTTAATTTCTTCACATAAATAAACTGATTGGCTAAAGAGTGTGAAATGTCTGAATTTTGAAATTGTAACTCATTCAGTACGTCGTGCAGTAAATAGATATCAAAAGTAGTCGCAGTTAATAAAACTTACTGCAAGTACAAATAAAACATAGTGTAACACTAGTATCAGTTCACAGAATCGTGTGACATAATTCTGGCATGAGATCGAATAATAGGGGGCTCAGTACGAGTAGACTGAAACTCTCGCCGTGATTTGGGTGTTTCTGACGGGTGGTAACTAGGATCTTTGAGTTCGGAACAAGGTGTGTGTACATCTGACTGAGTAGTTTCAGGAGTTTGGAGTGGTGGGGGTTCATGTTCAGGAGTACTCGGTGAGTCATCTGTCATCACTAATGGGAAAGGACTAAATTTAAACTCTTCCTCTTCGTCTCGTTTTGCGGGTTTCTTTGACCCTCTTTGCCACTGTTTCTTTGTCCTGGGTTCAAACTTGGGTTTCCAAACTTCGGAATTGTACGAGTATGCTCTTTTCATGCGGTTTACATGAACTACTTGCTGTTTATTATTCTGGTCTACAATTTTGTAGTTTAAGTCAGAAATTTTCGTAATTACCTTAAACGGGCCTGCCCATGGCCTGTGGAATTTCCGTGTCAATCCAGGTTTTTTGGCTGGGTTATACAAATAAACCAAATCGTTCTCCTTGAATTTGCGAACTTTGGCTCTGCGGTCATAGAGTCTTTTGTTGTTTTGATGCGACTTTCGGTTCGCTTCAGCTATCAGCTTATAGGCTAAATTTAAGCTAGCCTTCATGTTTTCTAAGCTGCGTTTTTGACAAGGGTTTTCACTAGAAATTCGGGCTTTCAAGTTACGTTGTTGGGGATCTCCATTTCTCTCCCATGTAATAGGAAGAGGGGGCTATGTCCTATAACACTATTTGGTGTAGCCCGATAAGACATAAGATAAAAGGGTGTCAGTGTGTCCCAATTATTATTTGCTGAGTTAATGTAGTGTGACAGCCTGGAATGCAACGAATGATGCCACCTTTCAATAGAGCCATTTGATTGGGGGTGGTAACTGGTGGTGCGCGTATTTCGTATCCCCAGTATCTTACATGTCTCTTGAAAAAAAGATGACATGAAGGATCGACCCTGGTCAGTAATAAGTTGTGAACCGGTGCCATGTCGCGTCACTATTTGGGTCACATAGATCCTGGCGCAAGTTTTGGCCGTTTGATCTGGTATGGGAAATGCCTCCACATACTTTGTAAAATGATAATAAACGTTAAAACCACTAGTACCTGAGCCATGTGCCTCTGAATTTGAGTTGGCTATTGAAAAGCTAAAAAGTCACAAATCACCTGGTATTGATCAAACACCAGCAGAATTGATCAAAGCATGGGGTAAGACAATTCGCTGTGAGGTTCATAAACTTATTACCTCTGTTTGGAATAAGGAGGAATTGCCTGATGAGTGGAAGGAGTCGATCATAGTACCTACCTATAAGGAGGGTGATAAAACAGAATGTAGTAATTATAGAGGCATATAACTTTTGCCAACTATGCACAAAATTTTATCCTCCCTCCTGCTGTGAAGGTTAACTCCATATGCAGAGGAAATTATTGGGGATCAATGTGGATTCTGACGCAACAGTTGAACTACTGATAATATATTCTGCATTTGTCAAATACTTGAGAAAAAATGGAATATAATGAAGCAGTGCATCAGCTCTTTGTAGACTTCAAGAAAGCTTATGATTCAGTTAGATGGGACGTCTTATATAATATTCTCATTGAGTTTGGTATCCCCATGAAACTGGTAAGGCTAATAAAAATGTGTCTGACTGAAACATATTGTAGAATCCAGGTAGGCAAGAATTTGTCTGACTTGTTTCCTATTAGGAATGGTTTGAAACAAGGAAATGCTCTGTTGCCATTGCTTTTCAACTTTCCTTTGGAGCATGTCATTAGGAGGGTTTAGGTAATCCAGGATGGCTTGAAATTAAATGGTACACATCAGCTTCTGGTTTTTGCCAATGATATTAATATATTGGGAGGAAACGTACATACTACAAAGGAAAACGCAGAAGCTTTGGTAGTGGCTAGTAAGGAGATTGGACTAGAAGTAATTGCTGATAAAACTAAGTATGTGGTCACGTCTCGAGATCAGAATGCAGGGCGAAGTCACAGTATGGAGATTGATAATACTTCCTTTGAAGGGATGGAAGAGTTTAAATATTTGGGAACAACTTTAACAAGTCAAAATTCTCTTCAGGAAGAAATTAAGAGCAGATTGAATTCAGGGAATGCTTGCTATCATTTGGTGCAGAATCTTTTGTCTTCTAGTTTGCTATCCAAAAATTTAAAGATTAAGATATACAGAACTATAATTTTGCCGGTGTTTTATATGGGCATAAAACTTGGTCGCTGACAATGAGGGAGGAACGTAGGCCGAATGTTTTTGAGAATAGGCTGTTGAGAATATTTGGGCCTAAGAGGGATGAGGTAACAGGGGTAGTGGACAAAACTACATAATGATGAGCTTAATGATCCGTATGCCTCACCCAATATTGTGCAAGTGATAAAATCAAGACGAATGAAATGGGCGGGTCATGTAGTGCATATGGGGGTGGGGAGAGGCGTGTACAGGGTTTTGGTGGGGAAACCTGTGGGAAAGAGACCACTGGGGAGACCCAGGCGTAGATGGGAGGATGGTACTAAGATGGGTCTTCGGAAAGTTGGATGTGGGGGTATGGACTGGATTGAGCTCGCTCAGGATAGGTCAGATGGCGGGCACTTGTGAATGCGGTAATGAACCTTTGGGTTCCATAAAATGCGGGGAATTTCTTAACCAGTTACAAACCGGTTAGCTTCTCAAGATGGACTCCGCTCCATGGAGTAAGTATGATTGATGTCATTCGATCTTCGCTCTTCTGATGCCGTGTACATTGGTAGTTACGACGTTTTGGTGCAAACCTATCCCACCCACACCATCCATACTACTGCGATACATGCAGACGAGCTGATAGGCAGTGCCCACGCCAGGTTCACCGTCAGCACCACAATGTGATGATAATATTTACATGTTTTTCCCCATCTTGCCTCTCTAATAGGGGATTCTAAAACAAGTAACACCAACGAAACCGGAATGCAACGGGAAAATTATTTTCAATAATTTGAGCGATATTTAATTTTTAATTTTAAACGTTGGCGGTTCTGTAGGAAGTTTAAGATGGTGGCCCGGGCCTGAGTTCACGTGGATATTCGTTATTGTGTGGTGGTGTGAATTTATTTCGGGTGATACTCTGTTTTTTAGGACATGTTCAATGCACTACTTTTAAGAAATATTAAGGTGATTCATTGTGTTCTTTTGCTGAAAACATAGTGAATATGGGGAAAGCAAAGAAATTGAAAGTAAGTAGACGTGGACCGAAAGTGTCGTTGGACAAACAGATTGAGGATGACCATTTCGCTAAAGCGTCCAGTCGTGTTAAAGTTCGAGTGCGGAAGGATGAAGACGAAGAGGTATTTATGACGCTTTTACTGTGTAGTGTGAAGGCTGACTGCATAAATTTGAAAGTCATTTATGAGTTTTGGTGCCTAGTGTCTTCCCTCGCGTTTGGTTAGTGCTTTTGTACATCGTAATAAACTGTAAGGGCTTTGGGTTATGCTTCGCTATGGGATTATAGTATGAAAAGCATTAAAGGCATTACAGTCGCCTCACGTACGTGGAGTTTGTTTAGAGTGTCGTACTTGCTCCCCTGCTGGGTCTAATACATAACGTTCTATCACCTCATGCCAGCTGACAGTCCAAGTCTTTGATGATGCTGACCCTGAAATAACTGTTTAAACATTGCGCTTATGGTGTTTTTATCAAGGATACTAACAAAAAGTGTAAAAAACATATTGAGTATATTCTTCACAAACATAGTCCAGCTTTCTTTATCGTTGCACCATGCATTTCGTAGAGTTATTTAATTAGCACACCAACTAATGCACATACATAAAATTTTTTACATTAAAACATTTAAAATCGCTCCAACATGTTTCGATCCTAAGATTAGCTTCAGGGAGCTACAATGTTCCTTGCTAAAGTCACATTTTTAAAAACACTCACTGGTTAATTTCCTTATATTAACTCGGTGCTGTTCCAGCATGTCATATTGTGTAAGTCATACGCTGCTGAGAATGCACCTGACTATGGGTGTGTGTCATGTGTTATGCTGCGTGAGACTGGCTCAAAAAAATGAGACTTTAGCAAGGAACACTGTAGCTCCCAGAAGATGATCATGGGGATCAAAACATGTTGGAATGATTTTAAATGTTTTAATGTAAAAAATGTTATGTATATGCATTAGTTGGTGTGCTAATTAAATAGTCGAGCTTTCTTTGCCGTGAAGACAGTCACACCACTGACGACAAGAGATACCTTAAAATTATTTGCTTCACATTTTTCCATTCCATTATGCCATATGGACCTATATTTTGGGGGAACTGAGAAACATAAAAAATACTATTGGAAAGGAAATAATTAGATTAATGGAAGATGTAAAGAAATGAATCATATAGGGAATTATGTAAGAAACGTAGTATATTTTTCCATGTCAGTGAAGACCTATTCTCATTATTACTGTCCATAATGGTGCACAACTTGGTTAAATTTCAGGCACAGAAATGTGCAGTATATGTATGAGACTTCAGTGTGACCTGCAGAAACAAGTTCCATCTAACATAAAAATTTTGAACCATGATTCGATCTAGCAATGTGAGATTATTTCTTGGCTGACTCCTTCTCTTGTGTAAAAGTATTTATTTCAGCTGTAAGCTAATTAAATTGTGCTTTGTAATGCAGTACTTTTGGCATGAATACCGTACTGTATTTTTGGTCCATATAATAGGGTGTTACTATAAAATGACTATAAAATATCAGGGCTCAAATATACATCTTAAATCCGCTGTTCACATACAAACAGTCCACTTTCCTGTAGTTTTGCAGCATGCTCTGTACACGTATTATTCAAAAAGTCGGATATGTATAAATACAGCAGTCCACTGGCCTGTAATGTTACAGCATGCTTCATAAAGTATTTTTGTAGGAGAAAGAGCTTCAGAAATGTATGGTAAATCTGCTAGCCATGTATGAGAATTTAGTTACCATCCTTTTTTCAGTGTCTTTCTTAAAAATACTGATTTGCATGCCATTGGCCTTGCTTATCTACTTGCTTGTGATATATATTGAAGTGTGTTTCCAGAACCCACAGTGCACGACATGTTTTGAATGTCAGAATGGCAAGGTGGTTTCTGAATTTTAAATTTGGAGGGATGTGAAAGGAAGCAGTCATGGGCAAATTGAAGGTATTAATTATTGACCAGGAGAACCTGAGGAAAACCACAGAAATAAGTTATGATTAATGACTTCCAGTCCAAAATTTTGCCTTAGGTTCTCCATAGTACAGTGCAGGCCTGTTATACACCGAGCTGTAATGTTTGGTATTGTCAGTAAACCCTTTGGCACTGGAATTAAATGCCTGGTGTGATGTGCAGGAGACCAGAATTTAAATGAGACCTGCCTAAGGAACCATTACGTAGCCATGATCTGGACTTAACATTCAGCATTTTGAGCATCATGCTGTGTGTTGGGTGTACCTGATGTTAGGTGCCAAAGTGTTGGTAATTGGCCCATCAATCTCTACTAATTTTTGTGCGCTGGCTTCTTCTCCAGTATATACCTGTATTGGTAATGTGTGTGTGTGTGTGTATATATATATATATATGTATGTGTAAGTATGTATGTATTATATATATGTATGTATATTTTTTTCCCCTCCCCCAGTTTGTTGATGCACATTTGTCTAAGCGGATCCTACATGAAGCTCGCCGACAACAGCAAGAAATTGAGTCTGACGCAGGAAGCTCACCATTTACATCAAAGAAGCAAGTTACCAAGCTTGGAGATGTATCTGATGATTCTAGTGATGAAGCTGAACTGCAGGATGACATGGATGGAAACTGCTATGAAAATATTGTAAGAATTGAGTATATGGTCATTGATGAAAATATACCTTTTTGTTTATTTGATTCTGCCATCTTCAGGTTTGATCAATATGTAGCCCCCATATTGATGCCACTTGGCATTCTTTGTGATAATCAGAAGAATGCAAAGAAAGGGCATTGAAATATCATTGAAATCTCTGAAATCTTAAAAATTAAACTATGTAAATCCAAGAAGTGTGTGACAAATGACATTCAAATCTTTATGTGCTTGTGACACATATCTCTGTTTCTGAGTATTGTTACTGAGAATGGAGGGGTTGCATGTTATTGCTGTTGGTTGGGTTAAATGTTCCCACAAATCTCCTGCACAGATAGAATTTGGTTACACTTTAAACTACTAGTCTTCTGGGTTTTACATCATGTAGGATCATAAGTTTGTTCCATAATTTTGGAGGAGCATGCTACATCCATTTTCAGTGTGACTGAAGTAGGTTCAGGTCATGCTGATATGACTGGAAGGAGGAAGTGGTTTGATTGGATAGGAAGGTTGCAAGGATTGTGGCCAATTAGTGGTATGGCAAGGGAGGTTGTTCTGACTGTCCACTGAAATGTCAGAAAAAAACACTTAATCCCACACCATTGAATAACCCAGATGACTGTCATTTGAGCAGCACCTGCTGTGAAGGCCTGAAAACTTGCACTACATTGATGTTTCCAACATGTTGTAACTTTCTCTCTTTTTCTGAAAAAGCATTGAGATGTGCTGCTGTAATTTTTGTATTTTTTATCCAGCTGTACTATGTAGTCAGCCAACAATCTGTGAGGAACACATCAAAATGCCAAACTTTGTGATATGTCAAAGAATAAAACATTTTGATATTATATATGTATTTTGTTATTATGGGGCAAATTTTTGACCTGTAAGAGCGTGTTTCTTAGGATGATTCTCTCTGTGGAGGGATTAAGTTGTACATTCATCTGTGATGAGTGAACATAATTAATCCAGAGACTTTTTTCCCTGTAATTAGAGATCCACTGCTTCCTTGTTTTTGTGTGGTTTGTACAAGATATTGTGTGAAGGTTTTGTGCACTGCATTCCGTCTGTGCCGTTTCTACTACAGAACAAGATCAAGATTTGGTGTCACATTTGAGAACTGCAAAATGACAAGGAATTAATAAGCTTCTTCTGTTGTTAATATTAGTTGAATGTAGACTGAAGACCAGGGCACCAAATATGAAAATTATTACTGTTTTGGTTATTATAGACAAATCATACATTGAAGAGAACTGGGGGTGGAGGTTTGTGGACAGCCAAAGGGTCAACCCAGAATCTGGGCTCTGATAAGCTAAACTGGGCAGTCATGTAAGGGTTCAGAAGTTACTAAAATTAATTGATATTTGTGATTTGTATTCAGTTCAGAAAAAATTCACATTAAATCGTCTTTTATTTATTGTAAAAAAGCACTAGTTTTTAAAGGCTAAAGTGAGTAGCATAGACTATGTTTATTTATATTTTGTTTGTAACTTTTAAAACTTTTGTCAGTACAACATAATAATGATCATAATGATGCAGGAGTAATTGACTTTAAAAATTTAATATATATGCCATGAAACATTATGTTATACTGTACATCTATCAGTACACAGTACATGGCCATTAATATGTTTGATATCAATTTTGCAGCAAGATCGTGCAAAAAAGAAGAAATTAAGTGTAACTAATGGTGAGTTAATTCACAGTGTAATTACATTATTGTAAAGTTAAATAATAACGATAAATTTCATAACCTTTTGATGCAGGTAGTGGACGAGGATGATGAAAGGGCCTTGGAGATGTTCATGAATCGTAACCCAGCTCCACGTCGGACACTTGCTGATATTATCCTTGAAAAGATTACTGAAAAACAGACAGAACTTCAGACACAGTTCTCAGATGCTGGAAGTGAGTGTCCTTCCACAATTAGTTTCCATGACGTATTGAGAAATATTATTCAACATATCATTATAAAATAAGTTAACCATGCAATAGTATGACAGTTATGCATTGTTTTCTTGTAACCTTTGTGCGCCTGTGCTTTAGTGTTTTAATGTTACAAAGTATGCACCATGTTGCGCAGTTATTTTGTGCATTCTTTTTGAACTGCATAAAATTAATACAAGATGTCGGGGTCATATGTTTTCATCTCTGAAGTGAGTGAATGAATTGTCTGAAATTTGGTATTGGGAGGGCTTACACCCAAAGTGGTTGTACAGATATAGTTGTGATATCAGGCCAGTGTCTTATATACTTTGTGTCAAAATTATATGAAACTTGACAATTTTTCGAAGTAATTAATCATAAAAAAGGAAATTGGTTTAGTAAATTTATTGAAACAGTTTCAGCATGTTGAATGGGTATTGAAATGTTAGGTCAGCTGTTTTCTGACTCTTCAGAAAAATGTTAAATGTATTTAATTTGTATTCTGTAAGGCAGATTTAAATTGTACTGTTATGTACAAACTATATTAATCTGATTTCAGACTTTTGCTGTGTTCTGAATGTTGTATTCTTTCTTTTGGGTGATTCCCTGGCGTCTGAATTTTATGTGCTGGCATTTCTGAACACTCCGTTCCACCTTCATAGGCAGTGTCAGTACCACCTATGAAGATGGAACATACAGAGTGTTCCAAAATGTTGGCACATAAAATTCAGATGCTTGGGAATCACCCAAAAGAAAGAATACAATATATTAAGCTGTATTAGTATCTAAACTCCAAAGTACAAACACAAATACCAGCATGTTGCTGTAGTGGTAAGGTTCTAGACTTGTGTTTAGGAGGTACTTGAGTGGAAATTTGGCTGAGTTACTGGTTATTCTTGCATAGGTTTTGTAGTGTTCCTTTATTACCTCTACATGGTCCCTGGGATGAAACCACTTTCCAAATTAAAACATACATTTATTTTATTATTCTTAGGCTGTTGAGGTGGAGGAGTAGAAATAATTATGGATCAATCAGCTGTTAAAGCTTCACATTGTATCTCATAACTCAGCTAATACCTGTACTGAAGCATGTGTTACAGAATGGGTTCACTGAATTTTGAACATTTTTTTAACAATGCAGACTATTTCATTCTTGATATTTTATTAAAGGTTTGCAGATTCAAGATTTAGATCCAAGGATTAAACAGATGTATGAAGGAGTTCGGGATGTCCTATCAAAATACCGAAGTGGCAAGCTTCCAAAGGCCTTTAAAATAATCCCAAACCTTTGTAACTGGGAACAGGTTCTGTATGTTACAGGTATGGAAAATTTGCATTTTAGTGGTCTGACAGGCTACTGGTCTATCCAGTACTGTAGTTTTTTATTTGTTACATACAATACCAGATCCAACATCCTGGAGTGCAGCTGCTATGTATCAGGCAACTCGGATATTCACATCAAATCTCAAAGAAAAAATGGCTCAACGATTCTTCAACCTAGTTCTTCTTCCACGAGTAAGAGATGATATTGCTGAGTACAAACGGCTCAACTTCCATTTATATCAGGCACTAAGGAAGGCTCTCTTCAAACCTGGGGCATTTATGAAAGGCTTTCTCCTACCATTATGTGAGGTAAATTGACCATATCCAACACTTTCTGAGACAGTAAGAACCAAAAAAATACAGCACATATAGTCTTGTCAAAGTTTTATTTCTTTGTGAAGTTTTTCTTGCAAATTGTAGTAGAATGGAAAGTGATACATGTACACATATTCATAACAAGCAATGATCTGAGATAGTGCTGTCAACAAAGGTACTGCCTGACCAGATTGGCTTTGGGGCCCATCCATCCTCCTATTCAGTGGGTATCAGAGGCTCTTTTCCCAGTGAAAAGTGGCTGGAGTGTGAAGCTGACCACTGACCACCATCTAGTGCCAAGGTTAAGAATGATTAGAGCTGCAGCTCTACTTTCCTACATGCCTTCATGGCATGTATTGGGTCACCAATACTTCACACTTGCACCCAATCTTGAATTCAGTGGGAATAAGAGAAATTGGAGCTGGATCATGAAACTAAAGCAACCACTAATCCTAACCAGTGGTGAGGTGCAGATAGTGGGCAGTTCCCCCATATGTTTTCCTCAGCGTTTTACTAGCCACTGGCAGCACTTCCTGCTTCCGTTAGCCCAGAAGTACCTCTAGTAATTTTGTTGTTTGATAGAACTTTTTACTCATTCATGTATATGTATTCAGGATACGAAAATGTCATGATGTGGTTTATCCAGTTAGTAGTTGTAAAATGGAAGACATTTTTTCACAGAGTGGAACTTGCACATTACGGGAGGCCATTATCATTGGGTCTGTTATTGCTCGGAATTCCATTCCAGTATTGCATTCATCAGCAGCCATATTGAAAATTGCTGAGATGGACTATACAGGTGCTAACTCCATATTCTTGCGCATCTTCTTTGACAAGAAATATGCTCTGCCATATAGGGTTGTGGATGCTGCTGTTTTTCATTTCCTCAGGTATGTTAACACAAGATGTAAAACCCATGGTATTTTAAGAATAGGAAATAGTAATGGGAAGGTGCCTCAGTATGAATTGTGCACATTTGCCATGTATTCTTTGTGACATGAATAATTTTTTTATTTGATAAGCCATTTTGCATAAACCCGTGCAGAGATCGTGTATAATGAGTCCGTGCAGACTCATAATTCTTCTGAAAAATTTTGGTATGAATTCTGATAACAAAACCAACTTAATGTGTTGTTTGGGAGGTAAAATGTGCAGAAACATCAGCAGTATATCATATTATTTACAAAAAAATGCGACGGAAGTTGATCCAAGTAAGACTCAGTAAATATGTGCATGTGTGTTTTTGTTGGGTGGTTCAACGTAAGATGCTTTGAAGCACTGTAGGCTTGGGTTAGAAGCATCAGGATTTCCGTATTGTGGTCTCATGGGTTTTGCAATGTAGCCTACGAAGTGCGTAATGAAACAAGGCTAGTGCTGTAGTTTTTGTTTAACACACAATGGTAAGTGCAGTTTCTCACCACACAACCAGGGTCAGGGTGTATGAACACTAAATAAGGAACATGTACCTCTATCTAGAAGCATATTACTCTGTGATGTTGTTATCCAGCTGTCACAGTACGTGTTAGGACCCAGAAGAACACAGTATGAAACTTCATTGCTCTAGGAAATTCTAATCTAAGGGCATAACACTTTGGAAAGTTAAGGAATATGCAACCATGACTCACATAAATATGAACACTAAGATATAATTGTCAGTCATGACGGTGTTGAAAATACAGTATTAGAGCCATAACATATGGTCAGTAAGGTTTTTTTTCATAACTTCAGACAGACTGACAGTTTAGAGGGAGATGTGTTGGATATAGCAAAAGGTTCATCTTATGACCTATGCCAAATCTGCCATGATAAAAAACATAAGAATTTAACATTTGTTCATCTCACTCTTCACTGTAGTTGCTAAATAATATTCCTCACAGTGGTCTGATTAACATCATTTAGCAGTGCAGATGCCTGTAAAGTACTTTCCAACTCCAGAATGGAACTTTGAGCATGTTAATTTGTGCACATAATATGTTTAAATGATGTTACTAACGTGGAGATTAGAAACAGACTGTGTGGCAAACATGGAGCCTTTATGTATCTGTGTTCACCAAGAGCAAATTCCTTGCTTGAATACATACTGTTAATATAAGCACAGTGTTCCTAGCTTTCAGTGACATTCATTTTTAGCAATATTGTTCATGTTGGTTTGTTTCTACAGTTGCCAGTCGCTTTTTTCTCTTCCTTCCCCCTGCTTATCACATGTCAATCACAGCAGATTCACCTTGCTGAGACAGTACCATTGTTTGGTTTCTTGTGATATTTCTTAATGTCATATTGTTACCCAGAGCGTGTGATTGAGTCTAACTCTTAATGAACTTGGTGTAAAACAAATTTCCATATTGGTAATAAATGTGCCTTCTTGCTTCCATTGTTACATGTATGGTTGCTATACTTTGTATTCCAGAGACCTCTAAAATTGTTGCCTGTCTTGATGGACTACTTAATGTTTGTGCTTGTTTAAGAGTTGTAAAACTATACCGTAGAATCTACAGTAATAAGCAAAGAAGAATAAAAAAGTTCTTGCTGTACTTAGTTCATTCTGCAAGTATTTTGGTACCTGTGTACTGCTGTTTTTTTTTTAAACTTCTATTAGTTTTGTGGCATGTTGTTTGATTTCCACAGACCACCTGAATGAAGCTCAGGGACTTGACTGTGGGCATCTCTGGTCTTTGTAACTTGTGCATTCTTTCTGTAGTACATTTGGTTCTGATGGGGGAGCTACATGAATAGAACTTTTAATTTATGGGTATTTTCTTTGTTTGTGTCATCAGGTTTCAGCTTGACAGTCGTGAATTACCTGTTCTGTGGCATCAGAGTTTACTAACATTTGTGCAGCGCTACAAAGGTGATGTTAGCACAGAACAACGAGAAGCCTTGTTGGAACTATTGAAACATCAGTCACATCCTGTTATTACTTCAGAAATTAGAAGAGAACTACAACATGCAAAATGTAGAGATGTGGAAGATGCAGAACCTATGGCCCATTGAGAAGTGACAGCTGGAGACTCAATGCTGCCACCCATGTAGAATAATTTTCCATCCTTTTGGATGACTTACTGGTTTGGCTACTTTAGAACATTATTAATTTTCATGTTGTCAACATCTGAGCTTCAGTAATTCCTTAGTGTGTTGTAAATAATACTATAAACGTAAAATATTTGTATGTAATCATTATTTCTTTTGTTTACTTCAGTCTCCTTTCACATTAAATAAATGACTGTTCAAGATGTGAAAAGCAAAATGAACATGTGTGACAAGACATGAGTATGAAACATGTGTCTTTTGAGCACAGATGTTTTGTGAATACCCATGTGCATGTGTTGGCTCATATTTGGTTTAGCATGTAGAACAGTATCACAGTGCAGTTGATCATGAATTGTATCAAAGCTATACCCTGTGCATCAGCAGATGAAGTTCTGTACATAAAAAATTGTTCTACTGAGTTGGTATTTACCTTGTACTGTTAGGTACAGTAATATAGTTTTGGATGTATATGATGTGTTACCTGTTGCATTCTCTTTTCTCTTCCATGGTCTGACTGTGAAATCCTGAATGATCCTGTGAGAGCTGTTTAGTATGCTCCGATGGTTCCAGAATTAAATTTTAGAGTGTTAGACTGCATTTTATAATAATCTGGTTACCATTCCATGCTTTTCACCAAGAAGGTATGGGCATAAAATGAATATTGCTCCAAGAACATCTTCAGAAGTCTAAATTTTAACTGTAGATTTCTCCAGAACAAAAGCTGACCAAAATGAGCTAGCCCCGAAATTGACCATTTTGCTGATTCCTACTTATGAATTATTCTTACACAGGCTAGTTCAGACTGGCAGATTAATTGCAGGATGTTCTGTCTACTTACCACTTTGAATACTCTCCATCCTCTTTCAGGCATCATGTCACATAATCACGTTCTGAAATGATTCATGGTTCATGGCAAAACCAACTTAACTCATTCCATCACAGTAAGTAACTGAAATTATTACTGTTATTTGCAATTATATATACAGAGTTCTAATATTTACTGTATTTCATTGTTGCTTCAAGTTGCATATAAACAGAATGACACTAAGCAGGTGATGCTGTTCTGCAATAATTGGATGATGTGTGCAAGGAGATTAATCGTGCTGTGCCCAGTTTGACAGTACTAATAGTGTACAGAGTAAGTTTGATGTTGGGTTCTGTGCTTGAAAGAAGAGTTTTATCATACTAAGAGGTCTTGTCACCCACACTGATTATTAATTGGTCAGCGATGAAATAATTGAGAATTTCCAACTCCTGCATCTCGCAAAATTGTGAGAAGCAACTATGGGCTTCCTCATGTCTGTCTGCATGGAACAACTCAGCTCCCACTGGACAGATTTTCACGAAACTTGATATGTGAGGATTTTTTTCGAAAATCTGTCAAGAAAATTCACGTTTGATAAACATCCAACAATAACAGGTACTTCACACAAACACTTTTGTACATTTTTGATAGTATGTCACTGCGTTCTTATTAGAATGAGAAATGTTTTAGACAAAGGTTGTAGAGAATATCAAAACACACATTTTATATTCACTTACCTTTTTCCAAAAATCATGCTTATATGAGAAGTGAAAAAATTGGTACAGCCAGGGAGGCCACAAATGACAATGTAGTACAGTGCAGAAAAGGTCCAACAATATAGACCAGACACACTCATAATATTTAATAATTATTACTTTTCCATGGCAGCAGTCATTACACTTGTTTTTCACAGGGACTGATAATGCTATGTCACCCACCTTGCACACTACATGCATCTTCCAGGTTTTGATAGGTCTCTTCACATAACTCTGCACTTGAATGCATATGAATTTAGTGGGATTCAAGTAGCTGTGGTATGGTGACAGTCTGTAAACTATAAAATATTTTTTAGAATTTGTGGCAAGATTGTCAAAAAATGTGCTTGTCTTATACTAGCCTCATGAATTTATGCCAGTCAGCAGTCTTCCTTGCACTGATGCTATGAAATGTGATCATCTCCTAATTGTTACACTCCTTGGTTCCAAATGTGGGGGAGGATTTTAATGATTCCTGGAAAAGTTTGCTGTTTTTATACTCATTCAAATATTAGCATCACCCCCTACAAAACACTCACTTCTGGTATGAAAAATATTTATTTTCCTTCTGCAGTGGGATTCATTCTATGGAGAGGATAGAACCATGAGGGTATGTCATCTGTATTGATTGTTACATTAGTTTTACTTGTTCTGCAGAAATAAAACTCAAGTTTCTAACAGAAGTCAGAAGAGTGTCACTGTTTTAGAATTAGAATAGCTTGGTGTTGGTGGCTCTATCTCAGAGGCAAGAGACACCTCACCATTGAAGAGTCTAATAGTTTTTGTACTCTATGTATTAGGTTCTGTTTAGGTAATCAAATCAAGGTGGGTGAGGTGGTACAGCATGTAGCAGCAGTCCTGGATTGTCCATTCTGCAGCCTCTGTATAATCAAAACAGTATGCTGTATTTCCCACAAGGAAGTTCAGTGTGTAACAGAACCATACAACTTTCATAGTATGACTTTTTTTTTTAATAACCTGTAGAGCTGGGTCAAATTGCAACCAAAGAGGCATGTCCCTTTTACAAGTAATTTCCAAAACAGTTTGTGAAATAATTTACAAATTGGAAGCAATGCTTGTATAATTCACATTTTAAATTTATTTTCCAGTTAATCGGTGTAAAATAATATCTGCTCAAAGTATATGGCTTAGCAATGCTCTGCTGAATGAGGGGACAAATTTATTAAAATGTGAGAGAACTGTAGATGGTTCTACTGCATAGAAAATCATTAATAATTTAAACAAGTCATTTATTTTCATAAAGTTGTGAAATACAAGAAAACTTCCTTCACTGGGTACAACCTTTACAAAAATTAATTACAGTAACACTTCATGTCACAGTTCATTTGAAATAATAAATGATGCAAATCTTCTTACTTGTGAACATTTAACAACAAATATTCCAACATTAAGAACTAATTAAACTCTCAGTCTGCATAATTTACATAATGTGAGGAAAGTAATTTCATATTTGATGATATGCTAAGTATGCACATGTTCAGTCACAGTTTTTGTCTGGTAAAATACTATTATGACTCCATGCTTTTGGCTAACCCAGTGAGTTATTTATTCCTTTGCAGTGACTGCCGAAAACTTAGTGTATTCATAGCAGGGAAATACTGCAGTATCATTGCTTTCATCCAGTTTAATAAATGATCCATGTACATACCTCCTTTAGTGCTGTACTGTACCATTTCCCAGTGTATACATTCATCTGCTAAATATATACATAAATCACACATCATGGCATGAAATTTGACGTAAATATATACAGATATATGCTGTATCTTAAATTAATCTATGTGGTGAATAAAGAATTCATCTCGGGAAAATGATATCTCCAACCCTCACCACAACCCTGCAAAACAAGTTTAAAGGTGGGCTCATTGTCACTATGAAGACCTAGCAAGCCAGAAAACAGTCTTGAAGAAGAAATAAGCAAGACCAATGGCATAAATTATCTTCTCCCGCTGCTGCCTTTGTAAGTTGTCTAATTCAATAGCCATGATTCGCCTATTTAGTTTGGCCATCTGCCGACGTAAATGAACAAGTTCTTCACTTGGAGTTAATCCATCAACTGTGCCAGTTGGAGGAGTTGACTCCCTGTTGGCAAAGTCAATATATTGTATGACATTTTAAATCAGAACTCCAGGGGACTCTGATTCTGATTTGTGGTAACAGTTACTTAAGAACCTAATATAAATATAGACATTTTTTTCTTGTGTGTGTTCATGTGTGCAAACAACCAGTGAGTGAATCTCTTCCATAATTTGACATTTCATATCAAACTTCTAGTATATGCTTGAGCCTTATATAAAAAAATTAACTGTCACTTCCAAAAACTGATTTCAGAATATTAAGGCTGCCAATTCCTACCCATATGACAGGTGTTTGAAAAGTAATGAGAGTGGCAATGCTGCATGCCTGCCCAGTCTAGATTGAGAAAGTGGATGCATCACTTGCAGCCTGAGGTGTGATGAGGCTTGTTTTCTGTGGCAGTTGAGAGTATTTCATAAATTTATGGTAGAGATGTCTAACAGAGTCTGCATGAAGCTTTAGTTGGAAAAGTGGTAAGGTAATCCATAAATTACAGGAAGGCTACAGACTAGAAGTAATGAGCTGACCACAGTTTTCAGGTGACGGAATCATTTTGAAGAAGGGAGCACAAAGGTTGTTGATAGCACTCAAAAGTGGGAGACCAAGTGCTGCTGTCAGTGGTACCAATACTGAGACACTCATTCTTCTACTGATATAGGACAGAAGATTAATGTTACAGGAATGGCATGCCAGTTAAATGTGCTGGAAAGAGTTCAACACATTGTTATAAGCAAAATATTGCAAAGGTGGGTTGCATGTGATATCAGCAATGCCCACAAACAAATTCACACAGAAGTCAACCAGAAAAATGTGACTTTTCAAGCAAAACCCTAATTTCTCGTTATCCATAATCACCTGTGATGGGTCTTGGTTGTGTGATTATGATCCAGAATAAAGACAGCAGTTAAGTGTCTAGAAACTCAGAGGTTTGTCTCCACCACAGAAATCTGCATGGCACCTATGTTTGGAAAAGTGTTGCTGATATTGTTTCCCGACTCCACAGACACTATCTTCAGCACCGGTTACCTCAGAAGCAAGCTGTGCATAGTTAATGCTCCGCAGAAACATTAAAAACTACTGTAGAATGCAATTTGACCAGGACTGCTTCATTTCTTTACAAAACACATGCTTTTGTTTCAAGACACTAAATGGCCACAAACTACTCAAGTCAACTGAGGCATCAGAACTGGCTCCTAGATGACCAGTCAGCACTTTCTCTTTCACCTCCTGTATTGAGCAAGGATAGTATGATGTCAGTGGTGATGAGAAGAGAGGCATTCTGATTTGTGGTGAAATTAGTGTCTGCAATTTTCCCAATCCCTATGGTGCAGGCTGGCATCCAGAGGACAAGGATTTCCCTGAGTTCTCTTAGTGAGTTCTACTAGTCAGTGAGACATGTGGTGATGGGCACTGTTTTGTATTATGTTCCTATTTAGTTTAAAGGCATATTCTTTTCTGCTGAATTATTCTGATTGTTGGTTACTACTTTCACATTCACATTTGTCTCAAGGGAGACAGCTGTCAAGTCTGAGAGGCAGAGTATTTTTTTTCTGGAAGGTACAGGTTTGAAGTCATGGGTTTATTTTATGTTACTGTGACTTAACATATGGCCATTTTGCTTCTTTCCAAACACAAACAATTACTTACCTTACCATTCCTTGTTCAGGATGAAAATGAGGCTTGGTTTTAATTACAGCTCTAGTCATTTCTTCTTCTAAAGATTCTGTATGACTGGGGAAGTCATCAGCTGATGGGAAATGATGTTCATCAAGTGTAATAATACGAGGTGGAGTCTGTATCAAGAAGGGAAAATAAATATCAAGGGCAGCTCTTTGCAATATCTCTATGCCATTATGCAGACATAAATACTAGACAAGTGATAGCATCTAATTCTGACCACTGCATTTTCATAGCTGAGTTATGTGATATTAATATTATCCAGTTACTAATTAATGTACTTTTGTAGTGAATACTTGCTTTGCGCTTTTGTCCAAGATGTTTCAATACACAAAATTACTGAACGAGGCTGAAAACAACATAGTGACCATATGAACTAGCAAAAGAGTGTCAGTTTTATTTAGTCACATATAACATAAATCAATCTAACTTCTTGTAACTTTCCTGTTGGTGAAGTCTGGTTCACATTAACACACACTAACCCTGATACAAACCATTCTAGCCCACAAAGACGTACTGTATCTTCAAATACGTCATGAATTTAATGGTGGTAGAGTGATACAATTGTCTGTGACAGATAAGCCGTGCCAATTTGGACTCGACCTAGAATTGATGTAGCTGGTCACTTAACAAGATTTTACCAATTAATAACCAGTTAGCAATATGGTAAGGAACTTACCTGAACTCGAATCATACCAGGATCAGGTGGCATTACAGCATTCTCTAATATTAACTCTCTTGGTGGGGCTTTTGTTCCTATATGTTGTTCTTGACCTAAGATCATGAGCAGTACATAGTGACAAAGTCATATTTAGAAATATCAACAGTCTCATTATTTAAATATATGCCTGAATCAGTTGTTAAAATACTATTTACGTGGTTGGACAATAAAGTTCGCATACTCATCGAGGTAAAAAAGTGCTACATACCTCACTGCTGAATACCACCGTGGTTGCCTTCAAAGTACTCCCCTTGGGAAGCTATGTACCGATGCCAGCATCCACCCTTCAAAACAATTTTGGAGCTGGTTTTGTGGAATGGCCTTCAGAGCTGCTGTTATATTACTCCTGATGTCATCAATGTCACCAAAATGCCTTCCTTTCAATATTTCCTTTATCTTTGGGAACAGAAAAAGTCAATGGGGGCTAGATCCAGTGAATAAGCAGGGTGTTCCAACACAGTTATTTGTTTAGTAGCTAAAAACTCCCTCACAGACAGTGCCGTGCGAGCAGGTGCATTGTCGTGATGCAAGATCCATGATTTGTTGGCAAAAAGTTTGGGTTCTTTCCGCCTAACTTTATCATGCAGCCTTTCCAGTACTTCCAAATAGTAAACTTGGTTGACTGTTTGTCCAGTTGGTACAAATTCATAATGAACAATCCCTCTAATATCAAAAAAAGTCAGCAACATTATTTTGACTCTTGATTTGGACCAACGGAATTATTTGGTCATGGGGAATTGGCAGTCCTCCATTGTGCACTTTGCCGGTCCATTTCAGGGTCGTATTGGTAGACCCATGTTTCATCACCTGTGATGACACGGCCCAAAATGTCATCTTGCCTCTCCAAAAGTTCTTGGCAAATAGTGACTTTTCTTTGCTTTTGTTCTTCGGTGAGCTCCTGTGGGACAATTTTCGCACACAACTTCCTCATGTCAAGATCTTCAATTAAGATTTTCTAACTGTTTCTCTGTCGATGTTCACTTGCTCTGCTATGCTCCTGACAGTCAGCCGACTATTTTCACGCACAATTTGACGAATTTTTGCAATGTTTTCTTCAGTTCTTCTTGTTGCTGGCCATCCTGATCTCTCTTCATAAGTGACACTTTCTCTTCCCTCAGAAAAAATGATTCACCCACTTGTAAACTGCTGTTTTCTTCATAGCATTATCCCCGCAAACTTGCACTTACATCTCTCTGATTTTGTTTCCACTCTTTCCAAGTTTAACGAGAAATTTAATGTTCGTTTACTGCTCTAATTCAAGCTCCAACATTCTTGTGGCGGCACACCAAAACACACACAGACAGTAATAGATGCCACTCAGAAAGAGACTGCCATAGATCAACAACAACAACAACAACAACACAGCTGTGCAACACTGATATGTCAGCGTCATCAAACCATACTAAGGCTTTTGTCCAGTGCTGCCATGGCAAGCACACGGTGGCAAGTTCGTGAACTTAATTGTCCAACCACGTATGACTGCTGTTCTCCCACACATGATTTACTTTTGGACCATTTCTCCTAACAGTTGATATGCATAGGGGTAACTCATCACTAGAAGCAAACTGTTAAACTGTATGTAAAGTAGGTATGCAGTGAACAGTTTTCATTTTATCTCACCCCCAAAAAAAAGGAACCCCATTTATTTACACTGAAAAGCTGTTCTGATAACTGCAGACAGTATAAACTGGTTGCAGTGACGATGTGTTATGAAAATAGTGGGATATGGTAGCAGCCTCAACATTCTAATGGAGGATGTCATCATATCTAGTAACTTATTTAAAACCAAGGCTTTCACAGCTTATCACCTCACCTTACCCGGATTTGAGCCACATCAAAGTTAGGCTAAAAATCAACATTTTTAAGACACGATGTTTCCAAAATGTGGCCACAGTGCTAATAATTTGTTGCATCATGACTTTACATACAAGGAACAGTCACTCAACTTGATGCACAACAAATGCTTTATGTTATCAATGTAACATAAACACTTAACACAAAACAATTCCTTTTACCCAGCACTCTAATAGCTTGGCACTTCAAAAGAATAATCACAAGACTTGAATCCAATGTCCGTACCAATTCTGTGATGCTACCTTGGGTTACATTTTGAGCCTTCGAGCTACTATAATGGATCCGAAAGATCAAAAGATGAGTCAACAATTTACTACTAGCAAGAGGAGACATAATTTTAACAATTCCTCAGAAACTTTAAATAATTAGGAGTCTTGAAATTAGCGAAACCTGAAGAGGTTATGGCTTCACACAATATTACACTGTCAACTATCTATGACGTAGATAAACAGACGGACCAATTATGATTGTTTATACCACCAAGTGAAAGGGTGCAGGACCTTGTCAAGCAACAGACACTGAAAGAGCCTAAATTAGCACAACTGGACAAGGTGTTGTACGAGCTATTTACAGCAGTCAGTACGAAAGGAAAACCTGTGATGGAGCCTACAATTGAAAAAGCTATGTTTTTTTAAGGTGAAATCAAAATAACTGACGTGCACATTCTCTGAAAGAACCAACAAAAAAAAAAAAAATTTTATAAAGGAATTTTACTGCACAAATGGAACCAGGTTAGCATAGTGGATATAATAACTATGCTACAGGCTGGATGGTCTGGGGGAATCCTGGCAGGGTCAAGAAGTTTATCTTCTGGAAAGTGTCCAGAATGGCTCAGGGGCCCACAGCTTCCTATTCAGTGGGTACCAGGATTTTTCTTGGGTGTAAAGTTAACTACCACTTTCAATCTTTGCCAAGGTTAAGAATGACTGGAGCCACATATCTATCCCATTCATGGCATGAGCATGAACAGGGAAAAATTTACCTTCTCACACTTAATACAAATATTTTAGACAGAATGTAATAACCATATACAAGTATGGGATGACAATTTTGCAAATGATTAATAAAAAATAGCATGTACAGAGCAAATTAAGTGACTAGGTGATTCCCAGTACTCTTGTTAAGCAATCACAATGTCATTTACAACAGGTTCATTATGTTCCAGCTTTAGAAATCTTGGTACATCAAAACAGAAAAGGAGCCCTGCTTCTTTTTACATATAACTTTTATAAATAATTCACCCACATCTTGGAACACTATCATTTCTTTACTCAAACATAAATTAGTGAAAATAGTAATTAAGTACAACATGTATGACTCTTTCCAGAACTCTTCATATCCTGAAGGTTTAAGAACCCATTAAATGTGGCATGCCACCACAACACATCCATGGAAACTTAAGTCACATTGCTCGAGATACATGAAAGAACCAAAATTCAACATTTTAGGCTTAATTCAGCTCTCTTGCAGTTTGTGGTCTTATTTTAGTAACAGAGACTCTGTACAGTATTCTCAGTATACATTTAACACAAACTATTCCACAACAATTTAGGCTTTCAGGTTTATTTCAGTTACATAAAGCCACTGAGTGTAGACTGGCATTTCATTCTAGGGATAGGTACACAACATACACAGGGTAATTCATAAGTCCCTCCGGGATTTCCAACATCTGTGGTACAGTAGCCGGGATGGTCACGCCGAAGTGGAGCATGTCAACAAAGGGAGAGACATTCCAAGTTTCTGCCCTACCTTACAGGTGCTCGATATGTCCACCCTTGGTGACGCAGCAGATGTCAACCTTGTAATCAAATTCATGCCACACACAATGCAACATCTGGCTGTCGATAGCAACTACTGCCTTCACAATCCTTTGTCGCAGCAGTGGTAAATCACGTGGTATAGGGGGCACGTACACATGATCCTTGATGTAACCCCACAATAAAAAGTCACAGGAGGTTAGGTCAGGTAACCGTGAGGGCCAGGTAAGAAGACGACCGGGAAGATTAGCACTGAGGTGAGCATGGACGTCAAAATGGAAGTGTGATGGGGTTCTGTCTTGTTGGAAAATGAAGTCCTCACTATCTCCTGTAATTGTGGCATTAGCCACAGTTGCATGTCCAGGTAGTTCATACCGGTAACAGCTGGCTCCGCAAAGAAAAAAGGTCCATATACTTTGCAGGAGGAAATGGCACAAACACACTCACTTTAGGCAAATCATGGACGTGTTCCATCACTGCATGAGGATTTTCCATGCCCCAAATGCATTACGTTGTGACGGTTCACCTTACCACACACACATGGAATGTCACCTCATCACTGAAAATCAGCTTCTCAGCAAACCTGTCTTCCTCTAGCCGCTGTTGGAAATCTACACAGAAGTGAAAATGAAGATTGTGATCCTGGGGATTCAGCACCTGCAACAGCTGCAGCCAGTATCCTCTCACGTGAAGACATTTGTGCAGAATGCGCCAAACACTTGACTGAGGCATCTGGAATTCCTGGCTCTTGCAATGTGTTGACTTCTGAGGGCTCCTGACAAATGTTTCTCGCACATGCTCGACAGTCTCGGAAGATGGCCCCAGCCGGCCTGTTCGTTTCGCAGTGCACAGGCAGCCACTCTGCTGGAATTTCACGTACCACTCACTAATTGTTTTATCCGTACATGGTTCTGTGTGGTACATGGTCCAAAACATCCACTGCACCATCAAAATTGACTCAGTTTTTGGCAAATTCCAAGACACAGAATGCTGTCTTATTCCCTGTCCACGCCATGTCTCGTCACGGAAAAAAAAAACTGGAGAGATTATCCACCTAATGATATGCTCCTTTCTGCTGTGTCTGTCTTGGTTGTTGCACAGCAGAGTTTGGAAGTTCTGGAAGGACTTATGAATTACCCTGTATTTTACAAAATGTAATTGGCAAAGGTAAGGCCTTACTGTTCCTTCCCATGACAAAAACTAGATTAATGGGTCAAAAAACTCCATGCCAGCAAGGCTGGCCTTTTAGAGTGCCACCAGGTTTGGCTTTTAGGTTTCACCTTATTAGGAGAACCTCAAGAAATGCATACCAAATGTGTTTACTATTCCTATGATACCCAGATACATTCCTTCCCTTCATAACCATCACATGCTGAAACCCTTGTTTCCATGACATGTTAACAAGTATAAGTGGTCATAGGTTTCGTTTCTGTTATGCAAATAGCGCCCTTTCAGTGCTGGCAAAGGCAAAATTGAAAACACTGTGTATTATTTGGGAAATAAGTGGCTCCTGTTCTGTCTCATATCCCACTGTGGTGAATGCATTCTTTACTACTAACTGGCAGGTTTAATAACTTTTCAATCTCAAAGACGTTCTCATATTAAACTTCATCAAATTTTAAAAGAATTCTTACCAGCAACAAGTATTCGATCAGGGACATGCATGTCAAACTTCTCACTTGGCAACGCTGTATTCCAGTTACTTCCAGCGTTGCTCTGATCATCATCATTTTCTCCATCAACTTTAATTCGCTTTGGCACTCTCATTTTCTGACTTATATCAACTGTAAAATTTGGATCATAGAAGTGGTCATGATCTCCGGAAAACCGGGTGGGGCTGGCTGCTTTCGACATCTGTTATGAGGAACATACGCAATGTTGTTTATCCCACAAAATCTTGCAAAGTTATTGTTTACCAATTAAAACAACGATGAATTAACTAAGCCTACATTTTGCTCTTTTTGTTACAATTAAACAGAATACCTCATTAATGTGCTTAATAAGGAACCGGGACGTGTGACCAGATATGTCGAAAAACACCCCTTTGTTATCACCCAAGCCACTGAAAGGGGTTACACACCACTCTTCCTTCCACCTTCAAGTAACTGACTCTGCGATAGAGTATTCTCTTTACACTTAACTGAACACAAAACCTACAAATCTGCAAATTCCTTAAGAAATATAAGTTTACTTAATCTAAACACTTCTTCAGGCAACTTTCACATTTCACTTAAATCTAACACATTCCAACGACATTAAAACAACACCACCACATTGCCAGGTCTCACTGCTCATACATACCATGGAATACATATTGTTCATGGGCACAGATTACTACTTCTGGTTCAGCGGGTCGGTGGTACTCACTGATCACGGACCGTAAATCAAATTAAACCAAGCCTCGTCCGGAAAACCCACGGATTAGAGATTACGCATTCTCCTGGCCTAAAATTAATACATCAGATCGATAACGTACTAATAGTCTTACATGCATAACATCATGAAAGAAATTGGTCATACAATTCGCCCATTCGTCCCTACAATAATTCATACGGGAAGTGATACTTTGTGTCTTTGGGAAGGGGAAGGTATATTGTTACTGGTGCATTCCGTGCCAACTAACCTCCGTGACATTGAGCATCATTTCCGTGTGGAACTGGGCACAGACTATGCGATTTGTGGGGCGCAGTATCATATCACAGAGTGCAATTGTATATCCGGTTGCGAGGTATGTGAATTGTACGTGTTGCGCTTCTTCTTTTAAGCTAAGCCCAAATCGGGGAGTTGTGCGATAACGTCTGAACATCCTTCGAAGTACTGTGGAATTTTACGTAAGATGGGTTCAAAGGCAGAATTGGCGTGCGTTTATTCAGCTTTAATCTTGGCTGATGACGATGTAGCCATCACGGTAAGATGGATAGGAGTGTGTGTTGAATGGTCACGCGTTAAATTTTCCGTTTAGTTGTTGCATATATGCAATGTTTTTTATTTCCTACTTACAGGGGGAGAAGATCCAAACAATTCTTAAGGCTGCGTCGGTAGATGTGGAGCCATATTGGCCAGGGCTGTTTGCGAAGGCGTTGGAAGGTATCAATGTCAAGGATTTAATTACGAATGTTGGTTCAGGTGTTGGAGGTAGTGGACCAGCTCCCGGAGGAGGTAATTAGTGGTTCCTAGTTTTCGCTTATATAACGCTGAAGTAAGATTGGTTTTTTCTGTTGTCATGCACTATAGTGACTGCATTTCTGTTTGGAATCGTAATTATTTCCATATCCCCACTGTACAGAAATACAACCTGCTCAGTAGACGGTTGATGTTGAGAAATACGTAGTGCTGTGCGCTATTAATTTCGTGGTGAGGTGTGAGGGATGAAGTATGGAAACAATAGTTACATCAGTTTCTTTGAAACATGGTCTCTTAACTTTGAGGGTAGAAGTTTGATTAAATTGATATGAATAGACACTGGGGAGCAGCGTGATTTGGGCATGTCTGTGAATATTGGTACATGAGCAGAATCTTTTGGTGTGTCTGGGCATGCAGGTTGGATTGGGTTTCAGAGACATAATTTTGGTAGGTTAATTTCTTCATAAAGTGGTTATTTGAAAAGCCAAGGACTTTGTAGCGTTACTTGAACATGGTACTTGGAGGAGACTGATGTTTGAGGTTTGAAGGTGGATGAATGTCATAGGAATGTCTGTAGTGGTTGGCTTTAATGTTGATTAGGTGAATGTTAATTTAGTGTTGGCATTGATTTCCAAAATGAGATTGTAATTATTTTTTCAAGTGTGGCTACAGTTTTCATGTTACATTTCTAGCTCCTGTAACTGTAGCAGTTACAGAGTCTGCACCTGCTGAAAAGAAAGAAGAAGCCAAGAAGAAGGAAGAATCTGAAGAATCAGACGATGACATGGGCTTTGGTTAGTATTATGGTTTATGTGCTAATAAATTACATCAACATATGTGGGAAATGTTACACTCCAGTGGATTTGTCTATGACATTCTGATACTATTCTTAGGCATAATTCTGCTGCAGAAATTCCCCATTGTATAGTTTGCTCGGTTACCATTACTTCTGTCTCCAAAATACTATCTTAAGTGCCTTTCTTATTTTGTGTAGTATGCAGTAATGTATTTTTTCAAGTACCCAGTGATTATTGTATAGTATGTATTAGCTACTGATAAATACAATATGAAGACATGCTTTAATGAGGGTACTGTAGTATTAAGGTTCATGCACCATTGTTAGAACTGTGTTGGATTCACTTGTTTTAATGTTTGTACGTGATATTTCTGTTTTATCTTTCAGGTTTATTTGAGTAATTCCAAAGGCGGTCTTACAGGACACTTCTATTTTTGTACAGTTCTATTGTACTCTGATAAAAGGCAAGAATAAAGTACTTGTTATCCTAGTGGAAAACAAAATATTGTAATGTTGTCAAAAAGTCCTACACTGTGAGATACTTGATAGAATTTATGAGAAAGTCTGGCATCGTAGTATAACACTGTTCTTGTAAGTTATAAAAATTACAAAATTTGGTTCCTTCCTCCAAAAAAACTTACAAAGATTGTGCTGCATCAGTTCAGTATTTTAACAGTTGAAGAACACAAGTTTGCATAGTAAACAGCAGTTAGGAAAAAATCACCACAGGCTTTTTCTTTGATGCAGAAGTCAGCATATCCCACATGCACAGAATTACTTTGGCTGCCTAAATCAGTGTATGGTGGCCTCTTGTCCATCACTATCTGACATGGGTGTATGGCTATTGAGGGATTTGTTTAATGACCCAAAGACACGAAAATCACAAGGTGATGAGTCCAGTTCCATGCAGGATGTTTGGACACCTCCCACCGCATGGTATTCAGTTGGTCACCCCCTCTCTTGGCCACATGACACTGGGCATTGTTGTGCAGCAGGATGCTACTGTCATTGAGTGTACCCAGACATTGGTTTCTGATCTTATATAGATTTTGAATTGACAGTGTTATCTTTAAGCTGCGCGACTGTATTGTCCATAGTGTTCAGAGTTTATAATGCAGCTGTGCCATCAATACCAACACAGCACACGTGATGAGGTCTCATTTGTACAAGGCTCTTGTGCATTGGTGGTTACATATTGGACTATAAATATGTGCAGTGTGGCCAAATCACTAGATATTACATGAATGGTAGAAATACTTAGTGAAGGAGGTTGAATTATCTACATCCATTTGTCCCAGCCTCTCAATTTGTGCATACTGAGCAATCCTTCCTGTCCCCAGGGATCATGATTACAGGCAGTCACTGGCTTTCATACACAGTTTGCTCGCTCCTGAACACGTGTACGAAAGTTGAGCAATAGACATATAAAGTGGGGATTTTTTTCCCACTGCTTAACTGTACATTAAAAATTCCAGTTCATGGGCAACAAACAAAACAATTGTAGCAACAATTATGGTACATTTATTCATTCAGTCGGAAGGTAAATGGTTAACGTTCGCGCCATTACATGAGCCGATATTCTCCATAATTCTTAAGTCTGTATAGGGATGGCCAACAAAACTCACAAGAGACAGACTTGCGTTCCCCTGAGGGATTTGAACCCACAATCCCGCCATCGAGTGGCCACAGACCCATGCCTTAGACCGTGGCCACTGGGATCGGCCTGTCTGGCATTTGTTAGGCACAAAATGCAGTGTGAGACTCAACTTTACAGTGTCGCTGTGCGATAGCTTGAAATGTTTATTTCTGCTGTATACAAAAGTCCAAATTTGGTGTATGAAAGACAGATTGGGGATGAGAACTTATGTTTGAAAGTCAAGGGCTGCCTGTACTTGCCTTTTTACACACCAGGGTTTAGCGGAAATTCTTACCTCTTAGTCCTTGGTTGGTGTTCATAACATTAGATACTCTTGCTGAGAGATACTGTCTTCACCTCCCATTTTTAATGACCACTGAAACCTTTGTCACCTGAAACTTCCCAATTCTCCCCCATTTCACATCCTTATGACCCCTCCACCCAAGTTCCCAGGAAGAATATGCTTTCGTCACTTCTTCTCACCACTTCAGAGATGTGTCCTCTAGCAAGTCAGAACATTATTTCCCATACACTGCCATTTCTGTTAAGGGCTCTGATAAACCCCAAATTCCTTCACTTTAAAGTGGGAACTCACATTTGCCAAAACACAGATCTCAGTTCCTCTGGCCATAAGCCACTCTGATGACAGGCACTACATTATGTACCATCCAACATAACGAAGCATGTGGGCTGTATTGCATTGTCATCTGTGGCCAAGCTGGCTGTACCATATTTTCCATGTTGTCTCACAAATGGCATAATTTTTGGAAAAAAGCTACTGAACATGAAATGTGTGATTTTATTTTCTCTACAGCTTTTTCTGAAACATTTCTGAATCTAATAATAGTTCAGCAAAATGTACATAGGTCTTCTTGTAAAGTACCTGTTATTCATGTAAGATTGAAATGAAACTTGAGTTTTCTTGACAGACTTTTGACAAATACTCAAATATTAAATTTCATGAAAATCTGTCCAGTGGGATCTGAGTTGTTCAATGTGGTCAAACATCACCAAGCTGAGTCGCATTTTTGCAATTCTGGGAATTTCCCTAAAAATGGGTGCACTCCATTGAAACTGTTCACTATTAACCTCCATGGTGCAATTCAGAATGCAGACTACAGGTACTTGTGTTTGATGCCTGTCAACTAATCCTTGGGCGTGCAGTTGTAGATACAAAAATGGTGTTAGAAAGAAAAATGAGATTTGAAAAATTCCATATAAAAATTTAAACAAAGATGATCTTGTTGATACAACTGCGAAGTTTGACTTCTGTACTTTGCCACTTAAACATGGTAATTAAATATTAAGCATCACTGTGTTCCAAAATATGAAATGTTAACATATTTTATTTCTAAGTTACAATTACAAACTTTAGCATGAATTACCACATAGCCCTCTGCACACCTGCAAACTTATTATAATCTGCAAGGTGTCGCCACACAATTCTACTAAGTCTCCACTTGAACACGACACCTCTTGGTCTTGATGTTAAAGCACAACGATGTCTCACACGTATGTAGTTAGAATCACGTGGCAGAGCTGCAACTTCCTGATCTGCTATCTCCTGAATGAAAACAAAAATGATAATTACAACTACAGAATACATGGAAAATTGATTATGGAATTATAAGTACAGTGTAAAAATATTTCAAAATCCTGAATCACAGTGTTAGTGAGGAATTACAACTTTAGCTTGTTTAATGCCACCACACAGTATGTATGGTTTACTTTGGATATATGTAATTTGAATTAGCATAGTTTTTAGGTCACATTACAAAATACAGTCATACTGATAGTCAGGAAATTATATTCCATTAAGTATCCAATTTCAGGTGGAGCAAACTTGAATGTTACAAGGTTACATGTGCATGCTTCTAAATACAATAAAGTGTTATATGAATTCATGATATTGAATATTTAATCCCACTGTGCTATACCTGTATCAACATGCAATTCACATTGGTAAATCAAACACATTTGGCACAAGCACTATGTGTATGGGATAGAGTAGTTTGTACAGTGACTAGGTTGTGGACTGGAAGGTCCAGGGTTTGATTCCTGGCAAGGGTAAGAATGTTTTTCTTAACATCCAGACCAGCTGTGGGGTTCACTCAGCCTCCTGTTCAATGCATAGTGGGGAGTAAAGTTGCTGGATCCTGAAGTTGGCCATTCCCATCTACTGCCAAGGTAAGGACTAAGTGGAGCTGTACCTTCGCCTCCCATTTATGCCACTGTGGTGTGGACAGGGACAATTCACCTCTACCCGTGATGCTCATTATTTTATTAATGGTATTCAGCTACATGATTCAGATGTGCATTGCCAATTGCCATATGATAACTAGGGATCCAAAGTTCATACACAATGATTGATATGAATTACTTAGAATATTAGGAATCTGAACACTAAAAACTACAAGTCTAAACAGGAGGTACTTCAGACCCCAGTATCTTGCCCCTGAAGGTCTGTAAATAGGAAGTCTCCACTATAAAGTATTTTGATTTACCATTGTGCTTGATACATAGCCACAAACTGCTGTGAACAAACAGTGGCCATATATTGGGGTTGAACTGTTGTGTACATATGACTACAGGATGACATAAAAAAAGAATGGATGATGGATTTTAATATCTACGTTTTATAATTTTGTAATGTAGATTCTTAAGTAATTCACATAAATCAGTTTGTTAAATTTGGCATCCCTAGATAGAGTTGGGCTCAGTATATTGAATGCCGTCTTTATATAAAAGGAATGGTTCACCTGATGGTAAATATATTGCTGAAACATGTAGTTAAATACCAGTAACAAAATACATTCATTGGCTGTTTTGACTATAATAAATGTACCACTGTAACTTGGAGACAAATCGAATGCTAATGGCACTGCTGGAAGCTTCCTGTTTGGGATGTGATGCTATATAATCTGATAGAAGTGTATCAGTGTTTTAGAGGATCCTGCTTTTCATTATCAGGGGGGACGAATTAACAGACCCTGATGATGGTAGGATGCTTGTCCAAAATATCTATATACTTCTACATGAATACATTGCATCATAGCTGAGAAGTAAGCAATTTTCATAATCATTGCTCTGACCTGTTATCAGTTGTATCTAGGAAACTGCTGAGGCTAGTAGTCCTGTCATGAATGAATTTAATACTTCAAAGTATGAAAGGGAAGAAGAAATTTGTGTGTGTGTGTGTGTAACAGTACTTTCCTGTCTAATGCTTCCTCATATTTGTTAGGACACTACTTTGAAGGTTCTATTTCTGTGAAAACCTGTCCTGATGATTATAGTAGTATTAAGATGACAAATATGGAGCACTGGTGGAATCAAGGCTGGCCAACTTCACCTCACAGGAGTTATATTCTAAGAGTCCTATTATATTTGTTAAATTGTTACTGAAACTACTCAGGTGACCAAAGGCTGCATGTTGGCTAGTCCTGGGTGGAATGATGCTAACAGGGTAAAAACTGAAGTACTAGAGACAAACCTGTCCCAGTGCCACTTTGTCCACCACAAATGTCACATAGACTGACCCACAATAAAAAACTTCCAGCTGTGGAGAAGTGCATGACCTTACATGTAGGGGGAGGGGGGTGAAAGCAGTTTCCTATTTAGTGCTCCCTTTCCAACACTGCACTGGTTTCTGAAGGTTAACAGTCTGCCTGTTCTGGTATAACTAGCACTAAATGAGGGCTCATATGCAGCTTGTAGAGCTTTATGATGTGATATTCTCACATTTTGATATCCACAAAGTTTTTACTGGCATTCCAGAACACAACAGCATACATTCTTGCAGTAAAGTGAGAATATTCTTCCCCCATGAAAAGCTTGTCTGCCCACAGCACTTTGTTCTTTGTTACAACATTGTGCTATGTAAGAGTATCGACTGAAAGGTTGTTTTGACCCTCAGTCAACAGTCCCATCATACAATGGATTAGCATTCAAATCAAGAAGAAAAGTGAGAGCACTTTTCTATCCAGTGCTTCCTGCATTAAAGCACTGATCTTTGAAGGTTATCAGACTTTGTCCTTCTAGTAAGACTAGCATGTAGATCAGGCCTGTCAGATGTGACACCTGCTGTTATTTTCATATCAAGTATTTGCTGTCCTTTTAGGACACAACAGTAAACATTGTTGTGCAATACTGAAAACATTTTTGCCTGTCAAAAACTTTTGTCCATGTCACGTTTCATCACTGTATCAACCTCAAGGTCATTTTGATCCTTGGCCACTGCAGCTACCATCAAAAACCAAATATGGACTCTAAGAAAAGTAAAGGTAACTATTTTATTTATTGTTATTTAAAGAAAAACTTATCACAACTAGAGTTTTGATGCAAGTTACTGTACTCTCCCACTCATCATTTTAAATCACTTTATAGTAAACATGTTCAGTTGTACTGTAACTAGTGTGACTACACTTTATGGTCAAGGAAATTTAAAATAAGGTTTTTGAAAAATGGAAGTTGTTTGTTCAGTCTTCAGTAACTTATCAAACATACAAACTTAACTATTATTATTATTTCACAGTACATCCAAAACAACCTGCAAAATTCAGCATGAGGAGTATTTTATGGCCTTGCATATTGCCACATAGAAAAATTTATACATAAAGAACAGATGGGGGACTGTGACCCAGTATGTCAAGCTGTATTTTGGATTTGGCCTACAGCCTGTTTTTCAAAGGCCTGATGTAGATGAACACTGGTCTGCAGCATTAGTGGAATAATACTGATGGGGAAAATCTGTCCCAGCACCACTGTGTCTACTACAAATCTCTCTTGGACTTCTAGACAACCTGGTCCTGTTACATTTTTCTCTGTTTCCTCTGTGTCAAAGGCAGATGAAACCTGAGAACCTTCAGAGAGAAGGTGCTCTGAAGGCAGCATGCAAGTCAGATTTAGTCCCTACCTTTCAGCACATGGCATCTGCATTATAAAGTGGTTAATACTATTGAAGGAAATCACTCTTTACAGCAAGCAGCATACAAAATGCAGTTTATGACAAATGCAGGTGCTAGCAACGGGGCACACAGTGGCGCAGTTGGTTGAAGCACTGCATTACAAACTGGAAGGTCGCAGGTTCGACCCCCAATGGTGTCACTGGCATTTTTCATTTACATAATCCTTCTGGCCGCACTATGGCCCTGGGGTCTACTCAGCCTCCAAAAGAAATGTTTCCTGGGGGGTAAAGGCAGCTGACAACCTTACCACCTTCATATGCCAAATGTCATGAAGTCTGGAAGACTCATCCTCCTGGAGCCCTCATTGCCTGTCTATGCCTGTAACAGGAATTGCTCTTCCTTTGGGTGCTAGCAAGGAATAACTGTCCTGGATAGGAATTTAAAGTACTCTGGTGAAGAAAACAGAGATACAACCTGTGATATATCTCCGGGAAATTGATTTTGCCAGGATTATGTCAGTGACGTAAAAATTAATTTTATTGTACAAAGGTAATGAAATTACCTCAACACCTTCTAGTTCCTGTCTTTAATTTTTTCCATTCATTAGTGTTAATCTAGCATCACATTAACTTTCAATTTCTCACTCACATATAATGCTTCCACATTTTCAGCCCAATTCAGGGTGTAACTGGATCCATCACATAAAACTCTCACGTGTGTGACTGTATGCCCACTGTTTGAAGGGAAGTCTTTGTTTAATTACCGTCAAACTGTGGAGCCTGTAGTACAGGTGGGGACAGTGGTCAATTAAAAATGAATGACTGTAGTGTGTTGGCAAATCTTTATCCAGTTGGTTTCGAATCCATAAAATCTTGCACGCGTAATACAGGTACAAACATATATTTCATACTTACATTACCATTTTTATTAAAACACACTACTGTGGGTAAATTAACAGCAATATTTCCAGACGGTCGTGAATGAAGAGACGCACAATTACATCTCAAAATATTAATTTACTGCATAGTGTAATTTACCCGTAGTTCCTGAGGCAGTATATCATTCTTCCGCAAGGAATTGATTCTCATTCTTTCGGCTCCGAATTCCTTCACTGTTCGCCGTCTCTTCACATCTTTAACCATTCGCCAATCTGCATATTTGTTTCGAATTTGCTGACCCTGTTGACAAAGGTACATGTTGCCTTGGTAAGAACGGAAGGTAACGTAATTATACGCCTAGTAGCGGCGATTTAAATTCACACAAACACAACATTAAGCTCGCAATTAACTAGCAAAACGGAATGATGTTACCTAAATTTATACACCTATTGCTTCTGAAAATAAATTATAATGTATCGTTTAAATGTAAACAACGTACATACTTGATTGCCAGTCAGTTTGGGGGATTTAACTACAAACTGTGCTACACTTGTTATAATTCCAAACACTGCCATTACCACACCTCCTATTTATCACTTGTCGTGATTACTTCACGTGCGTTACATACCGCCATATCTATTTCGCAAACATTACTTCCGCTTTGCGTAATTTCCGCTTCTCGCGAACACACATAACCACAGAATACCACTATCATATATATATATATATATATATGATCTTCATATATATCACATATTATCTGTGATCACCCACGTAACAACCACGGCGAAAGTTCAATGGAAACACACGTACAAGTCCTCGTGGCGTACGAGCAGTTCGGATCGCCGTACTTGTAGCTGGCGTGGCCCAAAGGCAGCAGAGAAAAGCTGACTTTGAACTTACAGGTAGTATAAAACACAGATCGCTTGCTTTTCAGTCCGTTGCGCATATGATCATATATGTTGTATGATATTATTATTTATTTATTTATATTTTACATTCCATGGATCTTTTGGATAAACCCCATTTATAAATAGGAATAGTCAGCATAGATATGAATACACTATATAATATCATGATGTGTATGCTATGGCAGGCATGTCATAGCACAGAAATAGAACAATCCAACACAAGTCAATCAATCACACATTAATAATATGAATAACTTGACAGCGTAATTACTGTAATACATATGAGAGAAAATAAAACTACAAACAATTCATCAGAGGAAATAAACGTAAGTAATTTAAGGATAGATTTTGAATTGAAGTTGTTGGAAATAAAATGATTTATATTTAAAATTTGTGTAAAATTTACATGAAGTTACATAAAAGTACCAAGCTCACTTCTAGAAATCCAATCAAAATATTCATCAAGTGTATAAAATTAACCCATCAAAAGAAACCTTTCTAGAGCTAATTTAAATTTGTTTACATTCCAAGATAAGTTTTTGATATTTTGGGGTAAATGATTGAAAATTTTAATCCCAAAGTACTAAACTAATTTTTTACATTCAGTCAGTTTTGTTGATGGTGGATATAAGTCCGAACTATGTCGAGTGTTAATAGAGTGAACTTCAGAGTAGTTATAAACTCTTCTATATTCTTGACTACAAACAATAATAAAGACAATATGTAGTGGGAAAATGTTTAATTTTTTAAGCAATGCACATCATGATACTCTGTTATCAACATTCATGATAATTCTTATTGCTCTTTTCTGTAATTTGAAAATATTATTATTTTGGGACAAAAATTGTACCTTAGGCTATAATGGAATGCAAATTGTCCGTTGTGAACACAGTCCTTCGATCAGATAGCATTATGAACTGTATTTGGTATGTAGCTATGACATGTTATAGGAGGAGTATGTGTATGTAAGGTGTGTAATGTAAGAATTTGCACACCTTTGCCTTGGAGCTGGTGGGTTGTGAAGCAGTTTGAGTGATGAATCTGCGAATGTGGCTAGGGAATGTAACATTGAGAGTGTGTTAGGTGTCTGTTTGGATTGTGAGGACAAAAGGCCCATTTATATCGGCTAATATAGAGCCCAAAAACATTTTGAGCAGAGTCTCCCTTAAGAAGTTAGAATTGCTCCGTAAGTTATTACATTTTAGGGAAACTGAACATAAGATAAATAAATACTGTAACATAACAGAACCCAGTGAGCAATGTGACTAAACATAATAATGAATTAATACAATGACATGTGTAACAGTGATATGTCTGATTTTGATTACAGGGCAAATGTAACTTGCATATGTGCTGGTTTTGACTCAGGCTCCTGGTACTCCTCCATTTACTTAAAACAACTGAAAATCAAGATTCTGACATGGCTGCTATAAGTGCTGACAGCAAGGAACTGTGGCAGATGTGTTATCAACTGAATGGTTGTGCTCAACCACCTTGCTAAGGATTGCAGCCTACTGCCAACCAGCCACATTTCAGCATTTAAGGTTTCGAATCAAATTAGTGTTTTCATCCAAAATAGAGATAATTGATGGAGGTGAGGGGTTAAATTCAAGCCATGGCTGTTCTACCCACAACATGTTCCCATTTTTTGCATTGTTTGCTTACACTTATGAATGAGCAGATTCTGGACCCCATGTAATGTTGGGCAACTTTACTTTATACCAGTAAATAAATAAATAAGAAACAAAGCAACAAATGAATAATATAACCAAACCTAACCAAAAGACCAAAGTGACCAAATCATAGAATGGCTAGAAACCACTGTTCTAGTGAGTGTCGTTGTACTTGGTGTTTGACAAGCATAACTCTACTGGAGTCTTACCACGGAATTTTTCTATATGTTTACTTAAGTAGCTATGTTTTATTGTGACCTGTTTTATATTTTTCTGTAGGAAAATTTACCAGAAGATTAGGAGATGACACTGGTGTTGAAAAAGAGTAGGAACTTTGCCATCATGGTGACCTTTTCTCCACAAGAAGTAAGGGATATTTTCCTCACCATTCTCCTGGAACAAGTAAGTGTGCATATATAATTTTTATGATTTAAAAGTAATAGACATTGTGTGAAGTATGTGCTGTATGTTATTACAGCTGATAATGCACTACATTGTGTAATAAAATGTAGTGTTCACCAAATAATGCCAGATTTACAAAATTAAGAAGGAGGGATTGGCAAGGAATGTAGATTTTTTTTCTCCCAGAAATTATATGCTCTGTAGGTCTGAGAAACTGAATGGAAGAGAAAATAGTACACAGGTCATTGTTCACAACGCTGTGGAAGAGATTAGTCCAGAGGCCTAGGTGGAAAATATTAACGTCATCTTACAGAAGATGTGATGTTTCTGATGGGCTTGATCTGACTGACGGTTCTTGTAAACCCGTAATGAATGTTCATTCTCCATGTAATGTGGGAAGGTTCTGTACTTGTTGGACAACTGCTTGCTTTACCAGAAGGCAGTGCTGTGGGCTGGATGACCAAGGAAATATCCATAAATTTCTGGCAAAAAAAGTTTTCTGTCATCTTCAAAGCATCCAGAAAAAGTCTGAGGCCACCCCTGCCCTCTCAGCATTCCATGCTCAGGGTAAAATGAATGGGCCATGAAGCTGAGCCATCCGCTTCAAGGTCGGCTGTAACCTTGCCCTCTGGCAAGGGAGACTGGTTCATTCCCCTCCTTACCTTTCTCCCCTGAGGCTATCATCTGGGCATTGGCTGCTGTACGGAGAAGAGAAAGGCAAGGGCATTTCCCGGAGTTTTCCTTATGTGTTACGGTTTTGATATACTTCACTTGTTGACAATTTCTTCTTGACTTCTCTCTGTATCATCTCCCTGGGCCGCCCGGGAGCAGGTATCTCCATTCTTCAATTATTTCTCCCCGAGAAGAGCTACGCAGGCATTCAGGATATGTTTAGCAGGTAAAGTCAGTTTTGGACCCTTCTTATTCTAAATTGAATTTTGGCATTTTTGTGTTGCTATGGATCCAGACGTCTGCGTAATGTCTGCCTCAAGAGGGGTTGGTGCAGGCATACCTCCCCCTAAGTTGTACCATGTTATTTATTTTTATGAGATAGAGTAATATCTTGGTGCCTTATATTGCTTTCTGTGTGCCTCATGTTTTTATGCACGTTATATGTTGAAGCAAGCTGACTGTAGCATTTAGTGTCATGTATGTTTTGATCGGCTGACGTAATGTTGAGATGTAAGTCTGCCTGAGCCAAGATTGTACTGCTGTTGTACTGTTTCTTTGATTGGCTGTGTTCTGTGCTTTAGTGGTAAGCTTGTGCCGAATCAATGATGTATGTTTGTGTTGCACTGGTTATGATCGGCTCTGCATAATTGATGTAACTATTTTTCTTTATATTTGGAATTGCTTTTCCCCTTATATTCTGTGTTGATGCTAACAATACAATTACTTGGCAGATTCATTGAGTGTTATATGCTCTTTGCACTGATCATTCACCACAAGACCCCCACAATCAGGTTTTGACTGCTCAAAGGATCGAGAGCGAAGTATGTGCCAGTCCTCGGATCAACACCAAGAATCCCTAACCTGTCAGTTGAGCTACCCGAGGGCTCAAAGCAAATCACTTATTTGTCTCTGTCTAGTGCCAGGGTTAAAAATGTGTGTGGAGCTGTACCTCCACACTCCTCTGTAACCTCACTGTGTGGTGCTAAATGAAACATGCAGACTGTTTGACCATAAATGAAGTGTTTTCACGTTAATGAGCGGCTGCTGACAGCACAAACTGTTTTGTGAACAATAGTAAGTGGATTACCATAAAAAATAATGTACTTGCTCACAGGCTACAGAGACAAAATGCCATTCCAAGTGATAAAGAATGATCATGTGATTTTTATCTGCACACACTGTCATCTGGGACCTCATTGACTTCATATTGAAGTTGTGTTTTGTATTACACTTTGTGTTGTTGTTGTTGTTGTTGTTGTTTTGTGTGTTGAGCATTGTATAACAGTGGGCAGTGCTGCAACTTTAGTGTATTAGTGTTGTGTGTAGTGTGAAGAAAATACCACCTTTAGCAGTGAAGTATTTTACTAATGTAATCATGGTTATGGCATATGTATTTAATTTTTTGCTTGTGTTGACTGTTGTGTACAATGGATGCAGTTGTTTTTATGTTGACAACTTTCAACATTAGTTAGAGTGTCTAATGGTCCCTGTGATATTTTAGTAGAACTTTAAAATTCATCATACATAGTCCTGAACATAAAACTTTTTATTTATACTGATAATGTCTCTGATCAAGAAGTACATCAGATCTCATTTCCTCAGTTTGTTTGAGAGGCAAAATATGAAACACTGTGTACACAATTGGTGGAAAAAGTTCATAATATTAAATTCTGTATGTGTAAGCAACATAATGCTCTTCTGTAATTCAGTTTTCCCAATGTGATATTTCCATTCACACTTCAGTTGTTTTTAATATTCCTTGATACAGGATATGAGGTGCTCATTGTGGTAAAGATTTATTATATGGGCTGGGATAGGACAGTGTATAGCCTGGAGGAGCATTCTGGGTCTATCTTCACACACCATGTATAGATGGAGGCAGTATGTCTTGATCAATACTGTAGCACCAACCAGCAAGATTACATGGTCCCAACCCAGAAGACTATAATTCGGGATCTTAATGTGCATTTTCCATCCATTGTATCACTATCATATGTATTACAAACAGCTGAATATACGCATTAGGCAATAAATGTACCTCGTTATTTTACATTTTATTTTTATCTGAGGATAAATGTGTTGGAGAAGATATATGTATAAATTAAAAAATAAGGTAGTTAATTGCCTGATAAGTGTATTTAGTTGATTTGTAATAATTTTAGAGTTTTCCATTTTTTTAGTGCCTTTATGAAGGGAGGCTTTATGGTATGGGAGGACATTGCTTTACTGATGTTATGCTACATAGTTCATAAGTTACCACCAGAAGCATGCGTTACCTATGGCATCTGATCCATAATGGCTACATAAGGACGAATACGCACTGTAATTTTATGTTTCTTTGGAGTGTCTAATCTGAAGAGGTATTAATCTTTGCTCCTGACGGTTGACTGTTGCCCACAAATTCAAAATTTGTCATGAAATTCTGTACTTCTGAACCTTGTAATGGAGGACTGTCTAATTAGGGAAGCAAATGGAACAAACTTCCACAAGAGTTCAGAAGAATGTGAACCTTTTATAGCTATTTTGAGTATTTTATGCCCAAAAATATCAGGTATGCAACTTCTTGTAACAGCTGGTGTTTGGCGTTTTTTACTGTATTTTAAAGTGTTTTAATTTATTGTACAGTAATTATTTAGTATTGCGAAATGGCATCATGTTTGTTGTGATTATCAGTTCAGCTATTTGTACAAAGTTATCTCATAATATGTACAAATTCAGACACTATGTCTGTGACACTGGAATGCCTCCTTGCACATTGGGGTGAGGGAAGTGCAAAAGTCTTGACTAATGATACAGTAGTATATTCTATCATAGTATTTTAAAAACTAAGAATAAGCATCCAGTAAACCTTTCGCATTTCCTGGTTGTCATAATGGTATGTTTTGCTCATGGTCACAAATTTTCGTCTGGGTGAATCAGTTTGCCTGTGGGTCTGAACCAGGGGGCACCTTGACTGTAATTTGCACAGGTCTACATATTAAGTAGCAGTGGACCCAGACTTAATTTTTCTGTGCACTTACTGTGTATTCTGGAGTTTGTTTTGGATTGTACCATATCTATTTAACCTTTAGAGCTCGTGCGTCCTACCCTTTAGGACGGCATTTAAATACCTCCGCGCTCTCTCACGGTACGAGCGTCCTACCCTCTAGGACAGCCACAGCCTCAGCCGTTTAAATAAT